>JFJP01027034.1_pt1 | contig 29336 bp, 34 predicted proteins | sample 431651 | NCBI WGS metagenome assembly JFJP01 (sample SAMN02602958, study PRJNA72255) | Microbial mat metagenome, whole genome shotgun sequencing project. | biome: fresh water; feature: sink hole; material: water; isolation source: purple microbial (photo- and chemosynthetic) mats found in... | reverse complement strand
CAACTAATCTTAATATCCATGTGATTTTTCCCTCTTCTTTCAATTTATTGCTAAAACACACATCCAAAGGAACTGTGCCTTCGAACAGCCAATTGATTTTTATAGAATTATCCATAAAATCCCTTATTGTGCTTACAATCCCCTTTTTTTTTTTAACATCTTCTTTGGAGTTTTCTTCATTTTTTTCAATTAAATTCGTATTAAGATTTTGTTGTTCTGGCTGCTTGGTGTCTAATTCATAAGAAACCTTCGGTGATTCAACGTTTTTTCCATAATATGGCTCTAATATGTTACCTATTTGTCTTGCGATTATCGTGAATGACCGTGGAGATTTCAAATAATCATAACTGATCCGCAAATCTCCTAATCTCGGTTTAGAAAACTCATGTTTTGATATATAAACCATATTTTCATTGATTTGTGCAGTTTTCGAGGTTTTGCTTTTGATCTCATCGAATTTTATGCAATTTTCCTGTGAAAACAACGACATATTCTCATCACATTTGATCAAATCCTTTAATGACTCATTCAATCCATAATCTCCTAATCGCATTTCATTCGCATAGAATATTTTATTCCAAACAAATTTATTGGATTTTCTTTCATTTTTTCCTCTATGAGTCTCATTTCCGAAAGATAAAGAATCTACAATCTCACCTGTCCAATTCTTTTTGTAACTATGTTCATCGTCATTGACTTTCTCTTCAAAATATTGAAAAATCTCAACTTTTCTCATTAATTTTATCCCGTTTTCAAGTTTAACTCCAATAAAATCATCCTCAATCGTCTCATCACTTACAATTTCCCCATGCAAACAGATCAAAGCACCTTGAGTTTCTTGAATGCATTTGCCATCATTCACTTCCACACATTCTTTAAGACCTTCATCAATGATTTTCGCCATTCTCACACCTCTTTTTTCGTTATACCAAAGTAAAGGGAAAGATGCACAAAAAAGAATAATTCCGATAATGAAGCCCATAAACGAGCTACTATTTCTATTTCCATTATTATAACTATTAGAATTATTTCCTGTTGTATGAGTGCCTGAAGTTCCTCCTATTAATTCAAAATATAAATAAGTAAAATGATGAAATGAACCTCCTATTGTATGAGTTCCTGTCCCTGTCGTTCCTTTTAGTTTTATTAGAAAAAAAATATTTATAGATATTGTGTTTAATTTTACCCCCAATTCCGCTAGTTCCTCCTGTTCCACTAGTTCCTCCTGTTCCACTAGTTCCTCCTGTTCCACTAGTTCCTCCTGTTCCGCTAGTTCCTCCTGTTCCACTGGTTCCTCCTGTTCCACTGGTTCCTGAATATTAATGATTCAAATATAATAAATTTTAAGAAAAAACCTCCTGAACTCCCTCCTGAACTTCTTCCACCTGAATGTCCTCCTGAAGAGCGAAAATATTGGATTGATTTAGAGTAATCGCGAGTGGAAAATGATTTTAGATGGAGTGGCACAAGCAAAAAGAAAAAGATAAAAAGAATATATGAAAATTTCATTTGAAAAAAGGTTTTTTATTATTTAATCGGAAAAATAAATAAATTATTTAATTTGTCTCTTGACTTTTTAAATAAGTTTCTAATTGGCATTGAAGCAGTTCCTCTAAACTTTTTTTCATTTCTGAATTCAATTGAAAAGCTCTGCTAAAATTGTAGGCCACAAGATTTGGATCGTCATTTTCATGAAGCCCAATCCTTCCGGTTCTTGTCAAAAAAAAATAAAAATAAGATTTTAAAGATAAAAAAAAGCGCAAACTTTCCCAAGCCAACATTTACATCAATGTAGACAAATGGCTTAGTCTTTTTAATTTTGGCTTCTTCTTTAAGAAAAGAAAACGGCTTCACGTTTTCTTTCTTGAGCTTCTGATAATTCTCACCGACAGAAATTCTTATGTATTAAAACTCTTATTAAATAATTTTTTATTTAGTTTTGAACTTTTCCAAAGCCTGTTTTTTTTTCATTTGATTATCATAGCCGAATCTCAATCGGCCAATAACTTTCTTGTAGTCTTTTGGCAACTCATTCATTTCTTTTTTCGTTTTTCTTCAAAGAAAAAACTATAATTGTTTTTATTTTTAAGAGAAAATTACAATATATCTTTATTGATATGTGGAGCGAAAGTGCATAAATCAAATTCTTTCTTCTCTTTTTCTTCCTTATTGCGAATACTCGCCTCATCTTTTTCACATACTGGTATGACAGTATACAGTCTATTGACCTTTTAAGGAAAACACAAAATGTTTTTTATACAAAGACAAAATTTTACTAATTCCTTTTCATTGACATTGATTTTTTTGCCATTTGGCAGGAAAGAGCATTCAGCTTCGATCTAAAATCTTATTTTATTCTTCATCAATTTAAATTTTTACATCAGCCTCTTTTTTTTGTCTCTTTTGCTGCATTTCTTGTTCAAAAAGTTCCTGTTTTTTGTATAAAAGCTTGTATCTATCTTGTGGTGAGAGGAACTCTGACCGCATTTCAATGGATTTATTCAAAGAAAATAAATTATAAGTCTCAGTATTTATTGAAATATTTTTCAATTCTATTGAAAATCTAAGAAAATTATTTTAATTTATTGATGTACTTGGATTTGCAGTTTTTTCTTCATTATCCTCTTCATCTAAAGGATGATTTTGTATGAATTTGAGAGTGTTTTGACACTCTAAAAATTGAGAAGTAGGATTAATTTGTGGGGCAAAGGAAAAAGCACTGTTTTTCTTTTTGAAAAATAGAGTCAATTGAAAAAAGAGAGAATGAAGAAAAAAAAAACCTCTTGAAATTCGTCGAATTTCTTCGGTTTCAAATAACCAGTTTTCATATATGAGATGTTATTGAGGTTCAACTTCTTAAAATTCTTCACAATTTCTTCAGAATCCCAAAATTTTACTGATAAAGCTCTTTAAAATATTTACAAGATTCCAAAAACTACCATTTTTATCATATTTAGTTTGATTTTCAGATTTCCACTCGAATTTTGCAAGGTATTGGTCTATTAATTTTGCAATCGCTTTTACATTGATCTTAACAGGGTCCAAAAGAATTCTCAACACGCTATAAAGAAGCTCAAGTTCAATGAATTTTCTGTGAGTTCTTTGTGATAAAAGCAACCAAAATTGTTCATGAAAAACCATCTATATATTATAGTTTAAAATGAATATTTTTATTTTTTTTGTCTAAAAAACCTCCTCCATTCTTCTTTTAAACTCTTTATTCTCGAAATCTTCATGATTCTCATGATTTATCACTATAAATTTCTTGATTTTTAAAAAACATTCTTTGGAATTTACGTTTGTTATTCACATCATATTCCAAAATCTTGAAAATATTCAAAAGAAAAAGAATTCGACCTGTCTCTTCAAATGTTAGAAAACTTTTATTGCATGCTTTTATCGAATTCAGAATCGAAATCAATGTATTTTTCAACTTATTTACAAGGATTTTATATGATTTGGAGTTTATTTTGCTCAATTCGGAGCTTTGTTTGATCTGTTCATCTATCTTTTTTGAATTTTTTTCGATTTTTTTTTTTTTTTAAATTCAATTTTTTTTGATAATTTTACCATTTTTTGAATTTTCTGGTTTTGAAATTCAACTTCTTTGCTTCTTTGAAAGAGTTTCTCCTAAAAATAAAATAAAAATTTAAAATTTATAAGAATTCCAGAATCACATGAGATCTTTTAGCACTATCTTCATCATATGCAATGGCTTTCAAATCTTTTTCTAATGATATTTGACGAGAAAATTCATTTTTTTCATCCATTTGCTGAACTTTGTTTGAATAATTTTGAAGGTTTTGGGAATTTTGGGAAATATTAAGCGATTGTTTTAGCATTTTGAAAGGAGAGAGTTGAGGTTTTTCTTCTAAATATTTGGAAGTTTTCAAAGCAATTTTTGAATTTTCAAGTTTTTTTTTGGTTTCGTTTAATTTTTCAAAGAGCAAGGAGAGTTCTATTGTTTTGATGGGGAATTCAATATCATCTGGTTTTAGGAAAAAAATTAAATGAAGAATTATGATGTAGGATTACTTTGAGCCATTTTTTTTAAGTAAAATATTTAAAAAAGAATTTTCTTTTTTTTTTCAGTTAAAAAACAAAGGTTTGATTTTTATTTGAAACAAATTAGATTTTTTTGGAAATTTTTAGCTAAAATATTTTATTTTATAACATATTTTCAATCTCCATTCTGCTTAATTTTTTTTTCTTTTCCCTTCAATTTATTATTTATTTATAAAAATTTTTATGAAATTCACAAGTTTTTTTTTTTAATTCCGAAAATCTATTTTTTATGTTTTCATTTATTATTAAATTTCAATTCATTTATTAATAAATTTAATTTTCATAAATTTTTTTTTTTTTTTAACAGGTGTTCAAAACCTCACTAATATCCCCCTTCCATTTTTCTTCATTTACAAATTTCTCTTCTTCTGTCTTTAAAAATTGTTGGGAATTCTGTGTCTCCCTTAATTCCTTTATGAAATTCCCTCCTATCTCCACACTTCGTTTATAAAGTTCCGCCTTTTCTTGGCAATTCAATCCTTTATAAACCTTAGCAAATTCCTTATAAAACTCTTCAACCCCCATTCCTTCCTCTTTTTCAGCAATCTTCAAAGAAATAGGAATCAAAACCTTCAAAAATTCTTTGGGGGCATTTTCTAAATTGATTTTATCAACACTAATAACCCCATCATTATCAGAATCAAAAAATCCAAACATTTGAATCACAAGATTCAGCTTCTTTTCTTCAAAAATTTCTGAAGATTTAGCTGAAAGTTTAGGGATTCTCTCGTTTTCAAGCTTTTCTTTGGCCAAATAATCAGAAATGTATTGTTCTTTGCTGAAACGAGAATTAAAAAGAGATTCCCAAATTTTATTCGTGAGATCCAGGTGGCTTCGAGAAGAGTTTTGATTGATTTTTGGTTGGAAAAGAGCTTGTCCTGTTGAAGAATCAAATAATGAATAAGCTTTTTCGACGTTTCTTTTTTTAAAATTTTTAAAAGAATTTCTTTTTAATTACTCTTTAAGTCGCTGCTTTTTCATTTCTTCAAAAATTTGCAATCTTTGAAAAAAATCGAAATCCTCAGCCATTTTATTTATTTTATTGATTTTGGGATGAAAAGTCATATTCTCTGGGAGAGTCGCTTGAATAGCCGATTTTTTTAATTCAGAGGTTTTGTATTCATTGTATAAATTATCATAAACATTTCCTGGCTTTTGCTTTTTCTCACTGAGGAAATTGTTGATTTTGGGTTTGAAAGTGCATTCTTTCATTTCTTGCTGCAGGCTTTCTTTCTTGGCTTTATTGAGGTTTTCATTTTTAGAATCGATGTAATTCCATAAGAAGTTCTCAACTTTCTTAATATTGGTGTCCTTTCTTTTATATTCCACTATCATTTCAGATATTTGATTGACTTTTGGATGATGGGAACATTCTTTTAACATGGATTCCTGTTCTTTCATTTTGGTTAATTTTTCGGTTTCCCTAAAATTTTGTAAAAAATGCTCATTTTTTTCTTAATAAAACTTCATTCTTTCAAGCCTTATCATCGCTTTTTCATACATCTTATGTCCCAAGTTTTTCTCATCACTTTTTGATCTGTGATTTTCTTTGGGCAGTTCAGCATTTTTTGCTTCTTTTTGCGCTTGATTGTGTTTTTTAATTTCAGCCTATTTTTTTTTTAAAAAATGAAAAAAAATAAAATAAATATTTTTACCTCAAAATATAATCTTTTATATACTGAGTCATTGTTTTTCAGTTTCATAATCTCTTTGCTGATATCATTGATTTTCGGCGAGAAAGTGAAATTTGTTTTCTGTTGTTTTTCCTCAGACCTAATTCTTAAAAAATGGTGATTGATTTTTCTTTTTAAGGTAAATTATACCCAATTTGCTTCTCTTTCATATAATTCATCTTCTTAACACTTTGGCAGATTCCTGCACCATAACTAAACAATCTGTTTCCAATTTTCTCTTCTTCTTTCCCTTTCACTAGCGGCCTTATATTAATTTCTTTTCTCTTAAACACCTCTACTTTTTCTTCAATATTTCTGCTCAGAATGTCTTTTATATTATGGTTCAAATTATGCAATTTACAGAAATCCTCTGCTAATTTTTCAGGATTATCATCTTTATGATAAAAAATTTTTGTTTCCTGGAGTTTTCCAACATCCACATTTATCACAAGTAGAACTTCAGTGCTCTCAGTTGGTTTTTGATCATTTTGAACTTTTTGAGGCTCTTGTTTTATAGTTGGTTTGTGGGAATATTGTCCAAAAAGAATCATATCTTTAAAAGGAATTTTTTTTGGTGTTTTCATGGTGAAATCGTTTCAATTAACTGATAAAAAAAAAAAAAAACTTTTTTAATTTTGTTGTCAAATTTTCTCAAAAATAGATTTTTCTTTTTAATTTTCTTTAAACTTATTAGAAAGGCACTATTTTCTATTTCATCATCTTCAATCCAGCCAAAAAATCGGACGGTTTCATAATGGTCGTAGATCCAATCATCATGACCACATTCTCAGCGTTATTGGCAACATCCATCAAAGATCTAATTTCATTTAATCCTATACCACCAATCATAAACACAATCAATTTCGGTGACTCTATCATCGCATTGTCTTCATCTTGATTATGTCCCAATTTGTTTTTAATAAGGGATTTAGGGCCAGAATGTTGTGATTTTGAGCCATGTTCCCAGACTAATTTAGACTCCAATTCAAAAGTTTTCAAATCTTTGAAATTCTTGCCTTTTTTCATTATTTCAAGGACTCCTTCGACCAAATTTTCCAAATAAGGGGTGTATCTACATAAATCTAAAGTAGCAGTGCTCATTTTACTTTTTGCTAGTTTTTTTATTTCCTCATTCATTTTCTTGCCCTTGCCTTTTCGTTTGCCTTCGTTCTTTTGTGTTCCCAAATAATTTGATTTTGATACAACAACTCGATTCTCTGGGTCTAGAAGGTCAACAAGTGCTTCTTTATCTTTTTTGGCGATATCAAGAGTCAAACATGCCAAAAGAACTAGTCTTAATTTCTCATCAGAAGTTAATTTAGACGATCCAAGTCTAGCTCCTACCAAAGACAAAAGCTTTTGGGAACGTATGGCTAAACCCTCTCTATCAATGCCTGTCGCCAATGATTGCTCCAATTCACCAATTTCTTTCATATCTCTTTCTTCAAAAATCTAAAAAAAAAAAAAAATTTTTTTTTTTAAATTTAAGAAAAAACCTTCCATGATTTTTCAATTAATTTCATATGCATTGTGTATTTCTTCAAAAGCTCATTATATTGTGGCATAGTCTTGATGATATCAGACATCTTATTGAGATCCAACTCATTTAAAGCACCTTTTTGCAGCTTTGCTGTCGCATTATTAGTTACGAAATTCTGAAATTCTATTGGAATCCCATCCAAAGCTTCAGCAATGTGCTTATAGCGATATTTTGCAAAAAGAGCGTCATTTTCAGTTAAAATGCTTTTCTCGATTGTTTTCTTGCCGCTTTTATCTTCATCCTCATATTCCGCTATATTGTTTTTTATGTCCAATAAATCATAAATCATTGGTTGATAAAAGAAATCATGCATCAACGGACTAATAGGATCTTGACCTCTTTCAACAAGGAGGACAGTGATTTTTCCACTTAAAGGGTCTAAGCAATCACTGTTATCTGAATCTTCAAGCTTTGAGATTATGCCTTTGATGTTTTCTGTCAGACCTTTGGCCAATCTTTCACAGATTCCTGTATCACCACTTTTGCTGAAAACGAGTTCTACAGCAGAGAATTTCTCAAAAGAATGGAAAATTGTTGACAAATAAGAAGAAATATTGGCTATTTTTTGATCTTGTTGATCTGGAAAAGAATATAGCACAGGAAGAGCATCTATAAGGTCCAGATCGAAGATATTATCCTCTTTACAAAGGAATTCTTGGTTAAATTCTTTAAAAGTGACTAATCTATTGATTTATAAAAAATAACTTATTAGTCTTTGATTTTTTTACCTGTTCATTAGTTCCTGATTCAATGCAACTTTCTCCATTAACTCTGAAGGAAGTTTACTTGAAAAGAACAAATGAATAGCTCCATATTGTCCATCCTTTTTCTTAGAAAAATCTTGAATCAATAATTCAATGGATTTCTCTGTTGGAGTCAATAAATAGACGGCTTGCATCTTTGGAAAGGGTTTTCGCTTCAGCTCAAGTTTTTCAAGGGCCGTAACACCCATTTCCATAAGCTCAATCATTTTGAAATATGAGGAGATCAGACGGACACATTTCTCGTCCAGAACAAGAAGGAAAGAACTGGCAAGAGATGAGGAGGAACGCAACGAGTAAAAGATTCCTTTGAGTTTGGTCTTGCAATAGCTTTTAAAAGAAAAGAGTGATTGAAGATTGTTGATTTTTTTTTGAGGGGAATTGTCCATGTTTTTTTTTTTTTAGTTTGTAAAATAATTAAAAAAACAATAAAATTTTACTTTTATAGGCTATCTATCTCAAATGAATTTTGATAATTAATCGATTTCTTTATTTATTTAATTTAACTAAAAAAGTCATCAGAAAAAAAATGGTGATTTAATGCTTTCCAAACAATTGTCTTGCTTCTGAAAACTTTAATAATTAAATGTTAAAGGAGTTGCCGTTTTAATAATAAAAACCCTCATAAATTAAAAAACCACTTTTTTTTTCTTTTTGCACAAATAACTCAACCTTCAGAAAAAAATCCAACAAACTTCAAAAACCCCCCAATTTTTCTCAAAATAAATTAATGTTATCAGATCCACTGAATCCTTCAGGCAGCGTCACCATTCTGGAGTCTCTTTCTTCGAATGAAATCCCTCCACCAGCTCGTAAAGAAGATGAAATTACAGATTTGAATCCTGATGAACATCTGAATTTCGACACAATTCTCTCTCAGATAGGTTTCGGCCAATATCAACTTAAAACCTATTCAATAATGGCTTTATTAGCAATGTCTGAAGGTGCTCAAGTCATGGCTTTTACTTTGATGGTGCCAGTGCTATCGAACGAATGGGGAGTCAGCGATTTCCTAAACAGTTTGCAGGCCAGTCTTATCTTTGTTTCTTTTCTAATCGGTTCAGTTCTTTCAGGACAGTTTTCTGACCGTTATGGTAGAAGAAGACCATGTATATATTCGTGCTTTCTAATGACTTTCTTCTCGTTTCTATCAGCTTTCTCCCCAGAAATCGTTACTTTGATTGTATTGCGCATTTGTTTAGGACTTTTAGTTGGTTTTTTTGGTCCGTTAGGCGCCACAATGATTACAGAGCTCACACCCAAGAATTCTCGTGGAAAATTTATGGCTCTTTTAACAGCTTTTATGGTCATTGGAGAGCTTTATGGATCATTGATAGCATATTTCTTTCTTACGAACCTGTCAACTGGAGATTGGAGGGTTTTGATAATACTTTGCACGATTCCTGGTGTTTTTTCCTGGCTTTTATCATTGGTTTATCTCAAAGAATCACCAAGATATGAATTAATCCGTGGACATTACAATGAAGCGTTTGCGATTATTGAGCAAATGGCAAAAGATAATGGCTCAGATGAATATAAAGAGCTATCGGGAGATGTAAGGAGGAAATTATTGCAATGGTCAGAAAGCATCAATAATGATGCATCTCAGAATGATGATGTGGCTAGTTTGAAAAGTCTATTCAAAAACGAAAGAAAATACATAACACCTTTGTTATGGTTCAATTGGTTCACAAGTTCATTTGTTTATTATGGGATAATTGTATTTATGCCATACATTCTTGAGAAAATTTCACTGAACGAACCGAAATCTGAAGATGATCTAAACGATATCACAAAGATCTTGATCTCAACTATTATAGAAATCGTCGCTGTGGGATTTGCAGCTTTCGTTATTGAGATTAAATCTTTTGGGAGAAAAAATTCAATGATTATATTTTATGCCATAGGAAGTTTTACATGTTTAGTGGTTTTCTGTATGAAAGAAATAGATTTTGTGGTTTTTGTGACTATTGCTAGGTTTTTTCTTTCTATAACCATCATCTTCTGTTTTCAATACACTTCTGAAATTTATCCAACGAAGATCAGAACCACTGGATTGGGAATGGCGAACGGAGTTGGAAGAATGGGAGGGATTATGATGCCTTGGGTATGTGTTGGATTGGTCCAAGTTAATTTATTTGCACCTTTTATTGCATTTGCAGTGCTATGCTTTATTTCATCCAGCTTCAGCTATTTATTCCCTTATGACACCACTGGAAAGGATCTGGATTTTACTCAAATTAAAAATTCATGAAATGTTTAAATTAGAAAAAAAAGCTTTTTTTTTTTTATGAAAAATTCATTATTATAAAGTCAAAATTCTCAAATCACCCTGAAAAAATTCAAATTTTTTTATTTATTTGTTGTATTCTTCATTTTTAATCGTTGCTGCTGTTCTCTGAAATCTCATTTTTTAGACTATCATTTTCATTATCCTTTTCTTTTTTTTTGCTTATCGATGATCTATTTGAAGACGATTCCCCTTTCGATGATTTCGAGGATGAAGAACTTTTGGAAACTGAGGATCTTCTTGAAGATTCAGAACTTTTTGATTTATTTCTCTTGCTTTTTTTCCTATCTTGAGAGCTTTTTCGATTTGAATTTCTTGATTTTCTGCTAGATTTTGAAGATTTTCTGCTATTTTTTTGACTAAGACTGCGACTGCGACTTCTACTGTGATTGCTAGGAGTTTTACTACTACTGTGACTGCTGCTAGGTGATCTATGCCTTTTGGGTTTTCTTTTAGGACTTCTGCGACGTGATTTGTGATTTTTTTTATCTGAATTTGAAGAAGAGCGCTCTTTGCTTTTAGAAAAATGCTTTTTTATTCTTCGTTCCTTTTTCTTCATTTCAAATGACTTTATTTAACAAAAAAACAGTAAATTATCTATTTTTTTAGTAAATTGTTAGACTTACAGTTTTTCTTCCTTGCTTGGCAACCATAACACTAAGTTTTGATCCTTTTAATTCTTTGCCATTGATTTTTTCAAGAACTTTTAGAGCTTCCCTTTAAATTTAATCATAATGCAATTTATTAGATTTTAAAGAATAACTTGGCTGTAAAAAGCTCAATGAATGCGAAACCTTTTCTTTTTCCTGAGTGGAAATCAATGGGAATGTAAATATCTTTGACTTCAGCATATCTAAGTTAATTTTTTATTTTTTTTGAGGGAGATATTAAGATCACTCTTTGTTTATTAGTTTTATATGCAACGATACATAAGAAAAACTTGACTTTTTCTTTAAAGTCTTTGAGAAGATTATCATTAAAATAAATTAAAGAAGAAAGAAATTAATTATTATGAAAAAATTTAAATTTTTTGGGGGAACATTGGGTTTTTTTGTTCAGATTTTTTCGTAAAAAAATGCACTAGGGCATTAATCAAAATTGAATTGAGGAAAATGCATAAAAAAAATTAAAAATCTCTTTTAAAAATTACTTCCCACATAGAGTTCTTATATCGTCAGCCTCAACATTATCAGGCTTTAAAAAAGAAAATTAATATAGTTTTATTCTATGAAGGATGAAGGTACCAGATTCCTGAGAAACAAAGAAGATTTGTAACTTTTTTCATCTGAGCTCGAGCTCGACTCATCGCTCATCTCAATAGATGCAAAAGCTTTTTCTTGATTTAAATTTTATAAACTTATTTTTAATAAAAAAAAATAATATTCATATTAATAAAAAAATAGTCCTCTCTTTCCCAAAAATACCAAAATGAACCAAATTTTAGACCCAAATTTGCCTTTATACTCTGATATAGTCTTAAAATTAAATAACACCAGCACCAAATTCAACAAAAGAATTCTTTGTGTAAAAGACGATTTCTTATTTTATTATAATACAGTCCCTTCTAAATTTCAAACAAATAAATTTGAACTCCTTAAAGGAACTCCAAAAGCAGGAGTGAGTTTTGCTGATATTCTTAAAATTTATGGTCATTTATTTAAGAAAATCTCTTGCTTTTCTATTGAATTTCCAAAAGAAAAACTCATTAAATTCAACTCATTAATAAAAAAAGCCAGCATTATGAAACTCGGAATTACTAATATGAGCTTTAATATGATTTCTTCTGAGTCGAACATTGAACTTACAGATAAGAAATCGGATGGAAAGATTATACGATGGATTTTCTCCACAAAAGGCGTAGAAGATCAAGATAAAAAGATCAGTTTCTGGGTAATTTTTTCATTCTTTTGTTTAAAAATAAAAAAATATTTAAGCTTACATTTCTTTATAACGCGAAAATGACAGCTGCTCAGAATAAATTGAATTCTTTGGAGTCTGTCATTGAAATTACCACTTTGGGCAATTCTGCCATGATAATGAATCAAGTCTTCTTTTATAAATAAAGTTAATTTTTATCTCAACCAAAAAGGAAAAATTCCCTGAATTTTTTGATGATATCAACGAGGATCAGAAAGAAATGCTAAAGCTTAACGTCAATGATTCTCCTACTATTGAGAAACCTCCTCTTAAAGAGATTTTCGAACGTTCCTCTCCCATAAAATGTCCAAAAAAAGAAGATAATAGACTAAAGAAGCTTCTTATCAAAATGGTAAGAATTTTCATCAATAAAATTTTGATTTAGTGAAGCAAAATGACATGAAATTTTCTTGGGATTTCCGTTATACCAATTTATTGACTTCATTTTTGAAAGCAACCCAAGAGACTCCTTCACAATTTCCAGATGAAGCCCAAATGCAGTTATTCAGTCTCATTAGTGAATTTAATTCTCTTTCTTTAGAAATTACGAAAGAAATTATTAATGATTTCCTTTTGCCAAAATATTCACAAAAATATTATCAATTTCTTTCCAATAAAACTGAAATACCGATTAACGAATGCGAGGAACTGTTTTATGATTTAAAAGAGAAATCTTTGCAAATTAGAATTTGCTCCAACAAGGGATTTTCTGTAATAAAGTTGAGGAAATTGAAGCATGAATTCAAAAGTCTGAATGTTTTGGCTGATTGTTTGATTTCAATAAAACAAAAGAAGCTCAATTATGATTATTATGTACCTTTAGCTTGTAAAATCTGTTACAAAGGGTTTGTTGCCCTTGTAAAATCGACTTCATTTATAAATAAAACAAACAAAAATGATAGAAAAGAACAAAACATGCCTGATAAAAAAGAAAATGAGGCAAATTTAATGTTAGGCCCCACAAAAGAAGGCCATTACTTCGTGAATATGCCCATTCATAAAGACTTGATCCTTCTGGCGAAAACATTGAATTTGCAGCCACACTATTATCAATGCAGCAAAGGAGAGGAATCGTTACCTCTTGCTCTTTCTATTTTCACACAAATTTATAAATTAGATGCGAAATCCCTGATGGAATTTTCTGCATTTCATAAATTAAAAAGTCAAAAAAATCTTAATTTCTTCACGGAGAATCTACAGAATCAAGAAACAAAGAATTTAGAGATCTTTTATTTACAAAACGTTGCTGACATTTTTCCTTTACAATTGTATGGTTCTAATAACATTAATTCCTTTGAACAAAATCGTTTTCGCCCTGAATTTTTATTGCAATATTCAAAACCTCTCAGTGCAGATCTCTTTTTAAGCTCTGTGCATTCTACCGAAACTGAAGAGATGGATAAAGAGGGTTATTTGGCAAGTGATTATCTAAAATCCACAGTCTTAAGTGTATATCTTAAAGAACTAAAAACCCCAAACATAAGAAATATCCCGTTATCTGCGAGAGGTCTAAGGGATTCATTTCATCAAAATGGAATAAATATGAGGTTTTTGGGGGATATAGCAAGCAAATGCAAGAATGAGAGTTGTTTAAAATTTTTAAAGGAAATTTGTGAAATTGATATGATTGCTCGAGTATTAAAGGAAATTATGGATCGTAAATTAAATGAATGTTTCGCAAAATTTGAGAAAAAAAAGTTTGCTTCTTCTGAATTGGCAAATTATTCTTTAGGACATAATTTAACTCCTTGCTCAGATGAAAAACAAAAGATTCAAAGTTTTTCTGAACCGGTAAAAGAGGAATTGAATTCAGAGAACAATATTAATGCAAGCACTTATGTTTTGGATTTGGAGACGGAGTTCTTGTTAATGCTGGAAGAAGAAGTCATTGATTTGTTTAATCTTTTGTTTGGAAAAGGGAGGGAAAGCGAGATTTTTTGGAGGGAGGTTCTGTTGAAAAAGATCCTTTTGAAGTTTGATTACAGCTTGGAATTGGATAATTTTCAAAATTTTCAGGTTTTTAATAAATTTTTTCAATTAAGAAAAAAAATAAAAATTAATTTAGGGTTTATATAATGCTTTGCTTTATCATTTGAAGGTGAAAATAAAGCAGAAAGAAATTTTATTTTTCGAGGAGGAATTACCTTTTGAAAAGAATGATTTTCTTGAATTTGAAACTGACATAGAGGGTTATAATCTTGCTCCTTTAAGAGATAAGTTTGAAGAAAAATGGCTTACCCATTTGGAATTTGAAAAAAGATTGGGGGGATTTGATTACTTTAGTTCAAGTTTCTACCATATCATTGATAAATTTATTGAAAATGGAGAATTTAAGAAAGCTTCGAGAGAGTTGGAGAATGCTTTTCAGGAAATAGGAGATGCAAAAAGCTGTGGTTCTATAGAAATAATAAATTTGCTTTATTTGAAAATCAAATTACTTTTTAAAAGAGATTTAAAGGACCAGATTTTAGAAGTGATGAATAAAATACTGGAAATTTTGAAGAAAAATCTAACTGATAATCACCCAATATTTGCAATTTTTTATAGTATAATGGCACATCATTTCCAACTTTCTCTAGATGATGTTAATGCTTTGTATTTATTTAAAACTAGTCTTTTGGCTTATAAAAGAATTTATGGGCAAAAAAATCTATTATTAGCAGGAGTTTATAAAAATTTAGCACGAATTTATGAAAGAATGAATGACAAAGAACAGGAATATCAAACTTATAAATCAGCTTTTTTATTGTATGAGAGTGATAAATATGAATTCAAGGATGAGTTTTTTGAAGTAGGATGGAAACTTGCAAATATAAGTAAAAATAAAGGAAATATAGCAGAAAGTGTTGCATATGGATTAGAATGTATAGAAATTTTAGAGAGAAATGATAAGTTTGGTGAAGAAAACCTTCTTAATAGTTATTTATTCGTGATTGAAGAAATATTACAGCTGAAAGATTGTTCTTCAGCATTGGTTTTTATTGATAATTGTGCGATATTTTTGGAGGAAACAAAAAAAAAATCTTATCATACTTTTCAAAAATTAATTGAATATGCATTTTTTGCTTATATTTTAATTATTTCTCGTGAAAAACAAGAATTTTTTAAGAGTTTAGCTTTTAAAATGCAAGAAATTATCAATGAACAAAATAGGCAATATCAAAACGATAAGGAATATATGCAATTGATTACATTCAAAAATTTGGAAGTCTTGCTAAATGAAACCAAATCACATGAAAAATTTTCTCATTTCATTCCCCATCAACTTGATTTGCTGTTTTCTCATAAAGATCAAATTGATTCCTCTGAGTTTTTTCAAATAAATTCATTTTTAGAGCCAAAAGAACTTAAAAATAGCTTGAATACCTTTAAAAAGCTACTAATCAGCGTTTCTTTGTCTGGATTTTTTAAATTTTTTGAACTTCCTTGATTTTTTTAAGTTATTTTCATAAAAATGCTCAAAAAACTTATAGTTTTTTATTAAAATAATCCCAAAAAAAAGTCTTAATTCTCATATTTTTTTTTTTAATTTATTCCTTTTTGGATAATTGAGCTTATGAAATGCAGAACTTTGCTCACGAATGAACCCTTGTATATCTTTTTTCACATTGTCATATCCCTTTTTCATTTCGTTGATCTTGAAAGTAGTTTTATTCCTTTGTATATTAGCTTGCTCTATTTTTTCTTTAAGTCTGACGATTTCCTCCAATTCTGGGCTTTCAGAAACTTTCTTCCAGAGGTCATCATGTTCTTTTTTTTTTTGCATTTCATATTTTTTTTCAAATCCCGAAGTTTTAAATAAAGTTGATGATTTTTCATTATCCTTTGGAATTCCAATTTCTGTTGATGTTGTAGTCATCTTATAATGAGTTTTGTTTTTAAATGAATTAGTGTTTGGCCTTATTTTTATTTTTTTCGGTTTTAATTTATTAGTTATAATGATTTATTTTTTTTCATTTTTTTAAACTATGAATTATTTTTATTTCTTAGACAGACATAAAGAAAAATTCCCAAAAAAATAATATTCTTCATAATAAAACAGACAATAATTCTTTTTTTATTAATAATTTTTTCTCTCCCATTTTACATTTTAGCAACTTTATCAGTTGAATTAAAAAAAAATGAAATTAACTCGAGTAAAAAATACCTTAAACCAAGAAACTGAAATAATGTCTTCTCGTTCCTTCGTTGAGAAATTCTACTCCGAATTCACTGAATATAGTCCAGTCACCTATGAAACTGTCTCCAAAATCGATTATCCTGATCCCTATGAAACTGATAAAATGCAAAACAGCTCAAATTTCTCAATCGACGACTCAATATCCCCCAAAATCAAAATGACTCAAGAAACTGAGGTAAAAACTGGCTTAATAAAGAAATTTGAAGAATTTCTCGAAAATTTGAACTCAGATGAATTACAATCAAATGAGAGTGAGATTTTGAATAGATTGATAAAAATGAATGAAATTCGCTCAAAATTATCAAACAAGGAAAAAAAATCATTTTTTACTAGTGATTTAGAGGTTTTAAAGAGAAAATATGAGAATTTATTGATAGAGAACAATGAGTTGGATTTGGAAATTATAAACGGCAATATGAAAATAAGAGAAAGGAAGAATAGTCAGGTGAAAGGATTATTGGAAATTCAAAGATTCATCAATCAATTACAAGCCAAAAATGTGGAATTATCAATTATGAAGGATACTAAAAAAGGAAATTTGATTCAAATGATGCAAGAATTGAACCAAAAAGAATTTAAAGCCCAAGAATTTTCTACACAGATGAACGATACACTATTATCAAAAGAATTGATAGTAAATAGGAATCAAGAACATCAACAAATGGCAAAAGAAATTCAAAAGAAAAGAAATGCTTTGGAGGAAATTACACAGAAAAACCAGGCTTTGAATGAAAAAATTAAAGAAAATCAATGTTTTTTTGAACAATTATCTGATTTGACTGCTATTGAAAGAGAAATCGAAAATGCGAAGGATAAAATTAAAAATTATGAGTGTTTTTCCGTTAAACTCGAAAGAGATCTCCAAGATTTTCAAACTCAACATAAGAAAGAAATGAATTGTTTTGAGAATGAATTTCGGGATTTGGAGAATGAAGAGAAAAATGACAGTCATCATTTTATTATCAAAGAAAAATATGAGGATCCTATGCAATTTTTATCGGATAAAAGACTCTCTTTACAGCAGGAGACACAAAATAAAACTTTAAAATATCAAGAGAATATTAAAGAAATTTCTCAGAAAATAGAATCTCATGAAAACAAAATTCGAATAAATAGAGAAAAAATCAAAGAAACTTCAAAAGAAAGTCCGAAAAAAATACAAGAATTTCAAAGAAAAAAAGAAGATAATCTTCTAAATTCAAAAGAAATTGAAAAGCTTCGTGATATTAAAAAAAATGAATTAAATGAACTTGAGAATATTCTCAAAAATTACAAAGAAGAAGATCGGAAACAAAAAGAATTAATCTTTATCACAAAAAGTGGATCTTTAAAGAAATCGAAGGAATTAAAATCAGAGTTTGAGTCTCAAAAAATCAGAAATCTGCAATTTCATAAAGAAACAGAAAATTTGAAAACTGGTTTTTTTGAATCAAGTTCTTTAAAAGAAAAAAAGGATTTTGTTGAAGATTTAAGAATAAAAGTGAGTTTAATAAAGGAACTTCGCAATCGACTCGGTGAGAATATTAATGATTTAAAAGAAAAAAGTGAAGAAAATAAGAAAAATTTATTAAAAGAAGAGGAAATCAACTTAAAAAATTCTAATAAACTGGAGGAGCTTAATAAAGAAATCAATAAATTCAAGGATGATATTAATAAATGCACAAAGGACAATGAAGAAGTATGTGGAAGGTTTAAATCTCAAATAGAAGAGAATTCTATGAAAGAGAAAGAATTGAAGAATTCATTGGAAATAATGGAAAAATTCAAGGTTTTGACTGAGAATCAAATGAATGAAATCAATAAATTTAATGAGAAAAATAATTTTTCTTTCAAAGAAATCGCGATTTTGGAAAAAGGAGATTTAAAAGAATGGAATAATTACCTCAAAGAAAAAGAGAAAATAGCAAAAAAAAAGAAGAAATAAAATTTTAGATGGATTTTTCGTTTTAAAATTTTCTGAGATTTTCATTATTAATTTTTTGGGGGAAGGCATTAATAATAAAATCTGGTAATTTAAACTAAGCTTTTTTCCATTTCTTTTATCAACATCGAAGATTCCGTCAAAAGATTGCCAATATTCTTTCCTTGATCTGCGAAAGTGTTCACTCTTTTTAGGGTTATTAAAAATTCCACAAAAGATTCCGCATCATATGTCTTAAATTAAAAACCCAATCATTAAAATAAATAAAGTTTTTTTAAAAAGAAATTCGACATTTTTTTCAATTTTTTTCATTCCTTTGCCAACTTTGAGCAAATCCTCATTCAATTTTACTTCCAAGCTGTCTAATTCCTCAACAGATTCAGTCAAACCATTACTATTCAAACATTCTCAAAATAATTAGATTTTAAGATATTTACGTGTTTCTTGATAAATAGCTCAAAAATGAATTCTTTTTATCAGCTTCTTCCTTCTTTAAAGGTATTTGATATTCACCAAGGAAAGCCTTTGCCAAAGGCGAATAGTATATTTCATGAGGAACTTCCACGAAAAATTTATCATATTTGGAGTCAAGTTTCTTGACTTTATCGGCAGGAATATCCTTATTCTTTGATAACTCCAAGAAGTTCTCATGAATCCTAAAGACCTTGAAAGGATCTTTTCCTCCTTTTTCAGCTTCCATAATATCATAAACCAAAAAAATGGCAAAAGGATGCATTCTCTTTTCGAAAATAATATTAAATAAAACTCCTGTATTTGTTAAAAAGAACCTGATAATCTAAATGTGTGTCATATGAAAGGTAATATAAATGATCATTCGTATATGAAACTTGATACCATCCGACTTTATTGTTATCAAGATTAACAAGATCCAATCGAGACATAAGATTGGCATCGTAATTGTCTTCACCACCCACCTGTTCAGTTGAATCTTTGTTTGGAATTGGGTAGGAATTACTGATTTCGAGCGTGCCGGACATATCATCAAAAAGACCATGGAGCTGACCTGTAGCTGTTTTGTAACCAGCAGATTTAGAATGCTTTACGATTTTCATCAGAACCAGATTATCAATCAGCACTTTGGTAACATCAACCATTTTCGACGATTTCATATCTAAATTTTTGCAAATAATTTTTCGATTTTATTAAATTTAGATTTTTCTTCTTTCAATAAACAAATTTTTCTTTTTTAATAATTTTTTTTTTTTATATTAAACAAAAAATTTTTTTCTCTCTCAAGGTTAATCAATAAATAAATTAATAAAAAAACATTATAAATTTTCGAAAACTGGCAATAGACAAACGTAAAAAAAAAACACAAAAATTGAAATTTTTAAAAAAATTAACCGAAACCTAGATAACATGAATATATATTGTTTGTAATAATCTTATGTTGATTTCTTTGGTAAAGAGTTCAAAAATGCCAAAAATTTCGTATTTTTCTTTTCCGTGCTCTTTTGCGAATTATTCGTTTGAAAAAGCAGAACTGGTGAAAAGGGAGCTTTAATTTGATTTTTCATTGGGTTTTCTTCCAAAGAAATCCCCACAAAAGAGTTCTTTTCTTCTCTTCCACTAAAAAAATCCTTAAAATCTGCTATTCCGACTCCTCCATTGACATATTTCACATTCTTTGATAGTTCTGTCATATGATAAATCGCATCAGAATCCATAAAACTCACAAACTTTTGATCAGTGAGGAATATTTGATTGCTATTTTTCCTTTTTCCTTTGTTACCCCCTTCAAAAATTTCTTCGCTTTCGAAATCCTCTTCAGTTTGTTTACTATTAGGTGTAAAGGCGGTCGAAAAATTCCGGTCTAAAACAGCTTTAGCATGAGCTTTTATTTCATCTTCTAAGGTATAAATAGCATTTGTAAGTGCTGATTTCCCTTTATTCATTCGTTCGAAACCCGAATAAGAAGGCTCGGTATAGATCACTTTTGCTGGGTTTTCAATTGATTTGTAGATTTTTCGGGGATTATCAATTGTATTAGTCTTACAATTGCGAGTTTGTGCTTTTTGTTGGCGCTTTTTGGGTGAAAGCTGGTTGCTCATTGTATGAATGCCGTCTTGTACTTTTGGAATTAAAACCAAACTTTGAAGCAAAATATCAAGGTTTTTACAATCTTTTTCAGGTTTTTGTGAAATTTCTGTTGCAGGATGCCTGAGATCTATGGTTAATTCAAGGATTTGAGTTTTTTCTTGTTTGGGGGGGGTTTTAAATTTCGTTTCACTTTTCTAAAAACAGGATGTTTACAAATTAAAAGAAAATTAGAAGAATAGGTGGTAAAATGTAAAATAATACATCATTTTCATGTGATTGGAGGTTTGGTGAGCAGGAAAAGCCTTTATGTTTATTCATTAAATCAATTTTTTAGTTTTTTTATTTTTTTTAAAAAAATTTAAGGAGAGAAGAAAAAAATATTAGTTTTACAGTTTTTTCTCTTAAATTTCGAAAATTTTCAAAAGTCAGAATATAAAATATTTATAAAATCAACAACAATTAATATTTTTTTAGATAACAGCATTTTCTTTTTAAAAATGCTTCAAAAAAAAAGCAAAAAAATTCACAAAAAATCTTCTGTTCCTTTTAAAGAACAAAATTCAGATTTATTCAAATTTGATTTCGATGAATTGGCGATTTTTCATTCTCCTTTATCAAAATACGTATTTTTTTCAAGCCAAGGCGTCTCAACAATTGATTGGAAGGATCCAAAAGCTTTAAAAGAATTGAACAAAGCTATTCTGCTTTGTAAATTTCAAATAAAGTATTGGGATATTCCTTCGAATTTCCTCTGCCCGACAATTCCGTCTCGATTAAACTATTTACAATGGATTTCTGATTTATTAATTAACAAATCAGCAAAAGAAATCAAAGGATTGAAAGGGTTGGATATTGGAACTGGAGCCAGTTTAATATACCCATTATTAGGGTTTAAAGTATTTGGATGGAAATTCTTAGGAACTGAAATAAATCCTGTTGCTTTTGATAATGCAGCTGAAATTATCAAAAATAATTCTTTAGAGAGTTTCATTCAATTGAGGATTTCTGAAGGAGGAATTTATAAAGGAGTTATTAAGAAAAAGGAGGATTTCTTTGCATTTTCAATGTGTAATCCACCATTCTTTGAAAATTTAGAGGAGAGAAAAGAAGTTGATTGGAGAAAATCAGAGCTGAATGAATATGAAGGGGAGTATTTAGGAGGAGAAGTGGGGTTTATTAGAAAAATGATTGAAGAAAGTGAGGATTTTAAAGAAAATGTGGGTTTTTTTACAAGTTTGGTTGGAAAAAAGAGGGATTTTGAGCTTTTGTTAAAAGAATTGTATGAAAAAAAAAAAAGTGTAAAGGGATTTGAAATTTATTCAAAATCTTTTTTCATTGGAAAGAATGCAAGATGGGCAATTGCGTGGAAATTTAATCAAAAAAATTAACAGAAAAAAGAATTTTTAAAGTTTTTTATATATATTTGAGGTTGAAAATGCAGAAAATTCAAAATCAATATTAAATATAAAAAGGAATTATAAAAATGATAGATTTCGATAATTTTAAAAGAAACTTTATGTTCTATGCAAGCAGCACTATCATAGGTTTGGGGTCTTATTCATTTATCAACAATTTATTGAGATTAAATGCAAAAAGAGCTGAGCTAAAAAAATCTAAATGTTATAATCCACAAGAAATTCATAATCTTTTTAATTCTAATTCACAAAAGTTTTTCAAGACAAATGATTCAAATCCTTCAGAACTCATCTGCAAAAAGATGATAATTGAAGGTGTTGTTGACTCCAAATTTCCAATTAAATCAAACTTCTCAGAAAAACAATTGGTTTATGGAGAAATGCGTCGAGTGCCGATTTATTCAAATAATTATTTATTCATGGGAGCTGATGGCAAAAAATTCAGCAAAAATTCACTAGGTCATCTTTTATTTCAACACACCACAAACTTCGAGCTTTATAGCCTTTACGACACTAAAAGATTAAGCCCATGTTCTGTAAATCGTGAATCCTTAACTGTTAACCAAAAAATGTTAGAAGAAATCGGATCAAAAACGATAAAATTGCCAGATTTATCATTTTTCGAGAATTTGAGTGTTTTATTCGAATTGTTTGTTGAAAGCTTGTTTTTTTGGTATTTACCTAATAATATGTTTAATGGGATTTTTATTGGGTATTCTGATAAAGAATTTGGGATTAAAACTGGCGGAATGCTTTCTTTGATAGGAGATTTAATTTATAATTCAGAAAAAAAAACGTTGGTTTTAAATAAAGCCAAACCATTTGAGATGGTTTTGAAGTCTTTGAATAATAAAATCTTTTTCACATACACCAGATTCGCAATGTTCCTTGCAATCTGGTCAGGAGTCCTTTTTTGGTCTTATAGAAAAAGAAGAAATGACAAGGATTATGTCAAGAAAAAAATGGATGAAAATTTAATTAATATTGATCAAGTTATAAAAGGTGATGAGGCTAATTTATGCATTATTTGCTATAGCAAACCAAGATCAGTGCTTCCAAATCCTTGCTTGCATTTGAGTTGCTGCAAGGAATGTTTTGATAAGCTGCAAAAGAAGGAGTGTCCTATTTGCAGGGAAAAAATCCAAAGCTCGCATGAAATTTTCATTGACAAAAAATTGCAAAATAAAAATTCTATGTGATATTGAAAGAAAAAAAAAATTTGTGTTGGTTATTTTAAAAGATAATAAAAACATATTAGTTGTTTTATGAAGTTTTAGCTTTTTTTTCCAAACCAAAAATTTTAAAGAAAAAAAAAAACATTTTTAAAATATTTTTTAAATCTTAAACAACAAGTCTCTTCTCTATTATTGTTTTAAAAAAATGAATTTTCACTTCTTATTTGCTATTTTTTTTGTTCTGTTCTTTTTACAAGGGCAAACAAATCAAGACTTTGATATTGAAAAAATTGGAAAAACCCTGAAAGAGGGAGGAGAGAAAGTCAAAGATTTATTTTCTGATAAAGACAAAATCGCTGATCTAGCCGAAGGCTTCAAATCCCATCTTAATGATTTTATTTCCAAAGGCAACAATTTTTCACAAATAAACAGTGAATTTGCCAAAACCCAGTTTATGTTAATGATGCTAAAAGCTCTTCAAGGTCTTGTGAAAGATGCAAAAAATCAGAATCGGAGTTCTGAATTCTTAAATATTGAAAATCTGGCTTCCCTTTTTCAGATGATGCAGCAATATAAAGAGCTATTAAATCCAACGAAAAAGCCGGCTACTTCTGAACAAAGCTCATCAGATGGCCAAGGTGATTTAATAAAAAATTTGCTTTCTGACCTTGCTAAAAATGGTTTGGATCAATTGGCTGATTCAGGAGAAAAGCACAAAGGAGAAGAAGGATTAAATGAGACTTTTATGAAGAATTTACTCAGCCAAATGATGAATGCAGGAAAACAGGGATCTAAAGAAAATACACAACAATTCAGTTTGAAAGATTTGACTAATATTATTGAAAATGTTAAAGAAATCAATAATTCGATTGATAAAGACCAATTAAAAGAAATGACCAATTTTTTTAAAGAATATTTAGTGGGAAGTGAAGAAAATAATGAACAAGAAAGATTTGATAATAATGGGAGATCTGCAAAACAAGATGGACCCAATGTTGGCTTGATTGTTATTCTGACCGTTTTAGGAATGATTTTAACGGTGGGGGTTTTGCTGATTGTAAGAAGATATTTTAAAAAAAGACAATTTATGACTTCAAGGATGTTTGAACATAAACCTTTGTCTAGCATGGACGAAAAACTTTAAGCGGAATTTAAATAAAAAATATAGAGAAAACTGCTAATATTAACGATATTTACCTTTAAAATTGCTAAAAGAAATTTTTAATTAATTTTAATTTTTTAAAATTTTTAATATTTTAGCAATAATTTTTAAAGAGGGAATTTTGATTAAAAAATAAAAACAAATAATCTATTTTTTGACTGCGCTGTTTTCAGGAAGGCTTAGAATTGTACTTAGTTTTATTATCGAACTTTTTTTGAACTTGTTATTTACTGTTGTAAATGAATTAACACCCAAACCAATTTTTTCTTCATTGAGAGTATTTGACAAAGGTAGATCATTACTCTGAATTTCAACTTGGTCCTTAAATTCTTCACCAGTTTTTTTTTCTTTCATTAAATTCGTTGTAATTAAGTCTACGGAACATTTTCCATTCTTTTTACTTGAAATGAGAACTTTTAAAGATTTGAGTTTTTCTTGGGAAATTTTCAAATCTTCTAATTTATTTTCTAAAAGTTCTTGAGTTTTTATATTTTGGAGCTCTAAATATTTGATATATCTAAAAGAAAAATGCAGTTTTTTCTGCTAAATAAAAATTGAAATAAACTCTAATGCGTCTTTTTGAGCATAAATTTCAGATTTTTTTTCATTTATTGCGATAGAAGCTGCTTGACATTCAACTCTAAAACAAAATTCTTAGATTAGGAGAGGTCAAAAATAAAGGTTTACTGGCTGAACAAATTAAAATGAGAATAAATTTGATGGTTTAGAATAAAGTTCATGTTTTTTTCCATTCGAGTCAATTGTGGGATATTATCATAATATTCCTCAATAACCATCAAAATCTTTATTTTTATTTTAGGATAAATGATAAAACTAATAAAAAATTTTTACCATAAATTCAGCAATGATTTTATTTGAACAAGTTAAGATCATATTCTTTAAAATTAAAAAAAAATTAGAATGAAATTTAATTTTTTTAAATACGAATTACAATTTTTTCATTTGGACTTGATAAAAGCCACCAAAATAGTTTTTCATCTTTTTTAAGTGTTCCAAATTCATTCATCAAAATATCAAACTTGTCATCCAAGCTTTGCAAATTTGATACTTGTGTAATCTTTTTTTTTTTCTTTCGGATCATTCCTAAAAAAATCATAAAAGTATTTTAAAAAATAAATCATTTACTTTCCACTAATTTAATATGATAAATAGAAAGTTTCTTCGTGGTGGTTATTTTGCTAAAAGTATCTTCTTTTTTATTTGTCTTTGTTGTGAATTTTTCATTTTCATCAAGATCTTTTGTAGAAAAAAAAATCATTATTTTTTATCCTTCAAGAAAATCAAAAATACATAAAAAGTTCCAGATAAACTCCAAAGTTGCAGAAGTGATTTCGGAATAAACTGTAAGAATGTTCTTCAAAAGAAGGTTTTCCTCTAAACCAACTTTATTGAAATTTTTTGATTTAAATGGTAAAATGTGCCAAATGATGGATTTCTGATAAATTTTTAACCCGATTTTTTCATTACTTCCTTCCCAAAGAACAAATTTTTCTTTCATATCGAGAATTCCTTTTCTCCAAATGAACAACAATCCGTTGAAATTGCTCATCAAGCCAATAATTTCATTATCATCCATTTGAATCAAATCCTCATAATTCAGACTTTTTTGTTTCCATTCACTAGTTTCTAATAAAAGAGATAGCTTCTCTTCATTTTTTTTACTTAAGGGAGTTTCTAATGTAAGTTGCGATTTTTGTGGTTGCAAAAAATTAAAAATTGATGGTTTTTTTTTTAAAGATTTATTAGAAGCTTTTTCATTCAATTTATCAATAAATTTAAGGTTTTTTTCATTAGTTTCTTTTAAATCAGGCAAAATATTTGATCTTAAAGTGGGTAATCTGTGTAGACGGTGTAGTTGTTTATCTCCGTCTTTTTTTTGAAAGGAAGGAAGCAATTCGGAAAAATCTTTTAAAGTGCTCTGTCGTTTATTTCGGAAAAGAACTAGTTCAGATGGTTTCTGATTTCTTTCTTTATTGGAGCTAGATTGAGTTAAATAGAAGTTGAGAAAGAAATAGAGGGAAAAATCCATTTTTTCGAGCAGCTCTTCTAAGGTTTTCGGAGTCTAAAGTTGATCGAAAAAAAAAATTTTGGAGTAAATATAGAGAGAAAAAAAATTTAAAATAACAAATTTTTTAGTTAACGTGTTTTTTTATTTTGTTTCTTTCGAGGATGTTGGCCATGTCTTCAAGGATTTCAGTGAGAGCTATGGAATAAGAGCTATCAAGTGACGGAAAATTTGCAAGACGATATTGCTCAAATTTGAGCGTATTGTCTCTTAAAACAAATTTTTCGTTCAAATCCAAAGACAACTTTGAAAAAAGTATTTATAAATTTTTTTAATTTTTTTGTTACTGAGTGACTTGGCTTTTCAAAATAAGCCAAATTGATTTTTTTTGAAGTAATCAATGCAAGGTTTTCATCTAAAATAGCCAGCCAGACATTACATGATGTCTTTTGATCTATATTAAGCTTGTCCGAATCAATCATTCCAAAATTAACTTCCTCAACAAAATTTTCTTTGTTGTTTTCTTTATTTGAAACCACATAATTATGTTTCTGTGTGAAATACATGCGAACGTCCTCATATTCTTCATATTTGCGTTTTTGATTTGAATCAAACTCAAAATTGAAGTTTATGCTTGTTTGAATTTTCTTCTTATAATTCTTTTTTAATTTTTTATCCTTTGGTTTACCAAGTGCTAGGTCGAAAATCAACAATTTAAGCTTATCAATATGTTTAATGAAATATTGCTTAAAAAATTTCAAACGAGATTTCTTCTGATTTTCACTTGCTTTCTTGAGAAAATTTTAAGAAATTCAAAATAAAAAAAAGAATGACAATATTGAGCTTTTGTTGAAGGTCATGTCTTTCTTCCTTTAAAATAGTAAGAATCCACGAGGCTATTGAAGGATCAGCCTAATAAAAAAGTTTTTATTCATAAACTTTTATTCAATTACTTGTCTTGAGTCTTGATAAATGTTTTTATAATCATTGTAATGTCCATCTAAAATTGCAATAAACATCTTCAATAGAATCAAATTCATAACAATCTTTAAGATAAATTTAATTAAAAAACCAAATGATTTATTTACCATAAAGGCAAAATAAAACAAAGATCCCATTTGTGGATCCACATTCAACAAATTTTCTAAATCCGTAATTCCAATGATCATAATCAAACAAGTCAACAGCGATATATTGAAATTTTCGAACTCTTTAACTTCTGTTCCAAAGGTAAAAAAACCCAAAAGCGCAAACGCCAATAACACAATCGAAAACATCATCACAAAAAAAATTATATCCATTTTTGCATTGTCAAGCACATCTAATAATTTGGCCATTTGTGGAGAAAAATATAAGAATCTATAAATTTGTAAAATAATGAAGAATATCGCTAAAGATTGGATTTTCGTATAGAAGTTGAAGTTTTCAGCCATTGTTTCAAATGCAAAAAAGAACTCTTTATTCTTTATATCCAAATTTTGAGATATTTCAAAGTTTTTCCGGGTTTCATTGTTCACGATATCCAGCCATACAATTATAGCAATAAAGACAGTTATTTGTGTTGCTGTATCCAATAGATTTGCGAAAGAACTTATTAAAAAGCTTTTTATTGAAGAAATACACCTTTTTAAATATATCCATATTCTCATCAAAATTAAACAAAAAAATTCTCCAACATTAATTTCCTTTCAAAGATTTTTTTTAAAAAAAAAAATCATTAATAACCTGAGAGAAATCTATATCAAGAATATAGCTAATTTTGGATTTTTCAAGTTTTTCGTGATAAGGAGTAGTGTATCGATATTTTTTCCATTCAAGCCACCAATTTTGTAACAGTATTTTCCAATAATATAAATGAAATAGCAGAATAAATATTTCGAGGGCAATTCTTGATTGTTTCATTTCACCATATAGATTAAAATAAAATGGTTTAAGAGAAGTCTTTGAAATAATGTTTCCGCTAGGATTTAACAAAAAGGTTTGTTTGTAAAACAGGAAACATGAATGAAATTTTGAATAAAAAGGGGTATCAAAAGTGATTAGACCCAGCTATAAATTCAATTTGTTAAAATTAAAAAAATTCTTTTTCTACAAGATTATTGACAGAATGATTTACACGAAGAAATTCTTTATGTAATTGATTGTTTTTACTATTGTTTCCTTTGTCGAAAAACAAGGAATAACCTCCGATATCAAAACTAGTAAGTTTTTGTCCTGAATCAAGATATCTCCAATCCTTAATTCAAAAAAAGATTTTTTTATGATTGAAAACACTTTACTTTTCCATGATAGAATTGCAAAATATTTTGAGTAAAATCATCAATCTTTGTGTATTCGTCCATTTTTTCTATTGTTCTCTTGAAGTAAATAAACTTATTATAAGGCTAAAAATGTTTTATAGTCAAATCGTAAAGTTTTTATTATTTTTTAACTGGAGCTGTGTTTAAAGAGATTGAATCAGTTTTTACGTTATAATATCTGAAGGTGATTCTTGAGCCGTATCCTCCAATAATTTCATAGCTTGTAAAGAAATTTGGCATTTTACCCTGAATAGATTTGTTAAAAAAATTGGGATTCTCAATCGCCGGCAAATAAATTTGAGAGGTCCAATCAAGAATTTCGCTCAAAAAACTAATTTCTTTTATATTCAAGTATTCTGCTTTCTCTTTTTCTGAATCAAGACAAAACCCGATTTCTTTTTCCACGGTATAATTAGCACAAAAACGCGATTCAAAATAAGATTTTATCTCAGCTTGTATAGAATAAGTCTAGAATTTTTTTAAAAATAAAAAAAATAACTTAAAAAAACGTGCCTCTTTGGATGGCATTTGCAATTTAAAGGTTTCTATGTAAAGAATTATGTAGACTATATGCAAAACGCCTCTCTTCAACATAAGAAAATAATTGCTTTTTCTAAAGATCATAGTCTCTTTTAACCTCTTATCTCTCTTTTCAACGATTTCTTTCTTTTCTTTTGCTATGATTTTTCGACGTTCTTCTATGGTTTTAACTTCAGTTTGGATGTTTTTAAACTCCCAAATATTTTTGAGGTTGAGATTCAATTTATCTAAATTATAAAATATTATTTCAAGTCCTGTGTATCGTGATCTGGCTTCTTTTTCTATGAGATCTAATTATATTTTATATATA
>JFJP01038756.1_pt1 | contig 29340 bp, 24 predicted proteins | sample 431651 | NCBI WGS metagenome assembly JFJP01 (sample SAMN02602958, study PRJNA72255) | Microbial mat metagenome, whole genome shotgun sequencing project. | biome: fresh water; feature: sink hole; material: water; isolation source: purple microbial (photo- and chemosynthetic) mats found in... | reverse complement strand
TGAAAGAATATTTCCCAGATTTTATCAGTCTTTTCAACAAAAATGTGCCACAAGAAGCTTTTATTTTTTAGTCAAATATGATATTATTTTAATTGTTGTTTATAAATATCCTGGTAATTTGGTAATTCGGCGAGTTGCCTATACGCATTTGAATCATCGTGCTTTTCAAAAGCCATAGTTGTTTGTCCATTAGTGATTATCAAATATTTAGCTCCAAGTTTGAGATTATAATTTGCCGCTTGCTCAAAAGTGTCCTTTGTAAGCTTCACATTTTCAGCTTTACATTCTATAACTATTTGAGGTTTAAGCATTTTATCGAAAATAACAATATCACTTCGCTTATCATTTTTGTTTACTTTCAAATAATATTCCACAGCGATCCTGCCTTTAGGATAGTTTTTTTTCTCTATCAAATAGCGGATAAAATTCTGCCTTACCCATTCTTCCGGCTGCAAAGCAACGTATTTTTTGCGCAAAATATCAAAAATAAACTTAGTATTATTTATCTCTTTAATATTAAATTCATACATATTTTTATAATCCAATTGTCTTTAATTTGCGGTATTTTTTATTCTTGAACCAACGTTCCTTTTGAGAAACGCTCAGGTGCAGCCTTAATTCTACCCAGCCATTCCTTTTCAAATTGCGCTTTATCCTTAACAAATTCAGTATCGTTTGCATTTTTAAGCGAAGACAAAACGGTGGTTTCATCGTCTTCGGATTTTACTTTGGTAAGTGCAGAAATAATCTTATTTTCATACAAATAAATTCGTGTTTCCTTGTATAAGTTATCCATATAGGAATAAGCCGCGTGAATAAAAAATACATTTCCTTCATTAAAATAATATGCAATTTCAAGATAATATCCTTCTTCTCCTAACATTTCTACCAGTTTTTTTAGCTCAGAATCATTATAATAAGCATCGTACAATGACATATCATAATATAACTCTGGGTCTGGATTGCGATATTCTTTTTTCTCAATCCGATAGGACTGAGTATTCGCTTCAACTGATTGATAAAGTTCTCTTATCTTTGTAATTTTCTCTTTATCAGAGAGTTTTATAGGCGTATCTAAAGCTATTTTTCTTTTTTCAATAGCTGAAAAATTAGAATTATAACTTTTTACACTTTTATAATCGGTAAAAGCGAAAAAAGCAAAAGTAGAGAACAAAAAACCGGTCAAAATTATATTTTTTACCATAGCTACAAATAGTTTAAAAAGTTAGATAAAATTTATTCAAATTTAAGAAAAAAACTGTAAAAAAAAAGAGAGTTGCCCCTAAAATTCCGTTTTAAAAAAAATATAGTTGATTTATTAGCATAATACCTTAATTATCAATAACAAAAAAATATTAACTCATTCGAAAAAAGAAAAAGAAACAGCTTTTGAAAGAAGAATACATGCAAAAATTTGTTTCTTTTTAGTATTTTTGTATCTTTGAGATTAATAAAAACAAATACGATGCTAAAAAAAGTTTTACTATTCTTCTATATTTTTAATATCGCAATTTCGAGCTTTGCACAGCTAAGCGATGGTGGTTTGCCAATTAGTTTTGTGAACAAATTAGCAAACCAAATACCTGTAAAATACATTGATATTCAAGAAATAAATAACGAAGAAAAGCAAAAAAATTCAAAAAGAGCATATATAGGTAAAATAATTAAAACGAATATAACTCTCGAAAATTCAGGTAATTGGCAAATCACTAACGAAGGAAAACTTTGGCTGCTAAAAATAATAGCTCCTAATGCAAAAGCCATCTCGCTGTATTACAATGAATTTGAAATTCCAGAAGGCGCAAATTTTTTTGTTTACAATACCGATAAAACAACTATTTTAGGCGCATTCACGCACAAAAACAACCAAGTAAAAAATAATTTTGCAACTGTTTTTACCCAAGGCGAAGAGGTTATTTTAGAATATTTTGTGCCTAAAAACTGCAAAAATGTAGGCAAAATTTCGATAAATGAACTAAATTATGCTTATCAAAATGTTGATTTTGTAACAATTAAAAATGGAATGGGAACTTCTGGCGAATGCCAAATAAATGTAAATTGCAAAGAAACACAACAATGGCAAAATGAAAAAAATGCCACAGTGCGCTGGTTATCAAGAAATAAAGATGGCTCTTGGTGGTGTACAGGAACTTTAATAAACAATGCAAAACAAGATTTTATACCTTACATACTTTCGTCTGAGCATAATATACTCGACGATAACTATTTACCGCCTGAAAATTCGTACTTTGCGCAATTTCATTTTTACTTCAATTATGAAAGCAATGAATGCGAACCTCCCAACGACTACTCTAATGTTCAGCTTAAAACAATGATTGGCTGTGAATTAAAAGCGTCTTCTGGTGCCAATGGAGCAATTAAAGGTTCGGATTTTTTATTATTACAGCTTTTAGAAGACATTCCAGAATCTTACACACCCTATTTTGCAGGCTGGAATAGGCTTAATTTGGCTATTGACTCAGGCTATTGCGTGCACCACCCGCAAGGGGATTTGAAAAAAATTTCAAAATCAGTTAATACTCAAAGCAGTAACAAATACAGCAATGAATTAGCTTATTGGTCAACAAGTTGGCAAGCCATTGGAAATAAAACAGGCACAACCGAAGCAGGCTCTTCGGGTTCTGCTCTATTTAATATGAATAAAGAAATTGTTGGTACATTAACTAGCGGAGGCTCAAGCTGTTTGGAACCATCTAAAACCGATTATTTTGGAAAATTTTATTATCATTGGAATTTGAATGGCGCAAAACCGAGAAATCAACTTGAAATTTGGCTCGACCCAAATTTAACTGGAATCATTTCAATGAAAGGCAGTTATAAAAATCCTAATTCGTTATCGTTGCCTCAAAATCAGATGCTCAAATTTACGATAAGCCCAAATCCAGCAAGAGAATTTATTTCTCTCGAAATCAGTGGCGATTTTAATTGCAATTTTGAAGTAGCAATTTTTGATATTTGGGGACAAAAACTTCAAACTCATTTTTTAGAGGAAAACGAGAAGAACAAACAAATAGATTTATCTAGTTTAATAAAAGGAACTTACATAATTAAATTAACTTCTGAAAAATATAGCGCATTCCAAAAAATTATAAAAATATGATACACAAATTGTTATTTTATTGAGAAAAAATTTAAAATTGGATTTTTTTTTGCATGTAATTGTACAATATCAAAAAAAATACTGCGCATAAAAATAAGGCAGTATTTTTTTAAAAGAAAAAAAAAATAATTTCATTTGCTTTTTTATAAAAAAAGCTAGTTAATATCTCCAGTTTTGCTAAATTACAAAGCTTCAATAATCATAGCTGAAGCCCCACCTCCACCGTTGCAAATTCCGGCAGCACCATATTTTGCACCGTTTTGCTTCAAAACATTTATCAAAGTTACTAAAATACGAGCACCAGAAGCACCAAGTGGGTGACCAAGCGAAACTGCACCGCCATTAACATTAACTCGTGTACGGTCTAATTCTAAACCAACAATTGCTGCCATTGCTACTGCTGAAAATGCCTCATTAATTTCCCAATATTCAATATCTTCTTTCGTCAGATTTGCTTTCGATAGCGCTTTATCAATGGCTTTTAAAGGTGCAGTTGTAAACCATTCAGGTTCGTGAGCTGCATCGGCATACGAAATAATTTTAGCCAAAGGCTTAATTCCCAATGCTTCTGCTTTTTCTTTGCTCATCAAAATTAAAACTGCTGCGCCATCATTGATGGTTGAAGCATTGGCAGCAGTAATGGTTCCATTTTTGTCAAAAACAGGATTCAATGTAGCTATTTTGTCAAATTTTACGTTTTTAAATTCTTCGTCGGTATCCACTATAACTGTGGCTTTGCGCGAAACAATTTCTACCGGAACAATTTCATTTTTAAAGCGACCGCCTTCGCTTGCCAAGGCTGAACGTTTGTAAGATTCTACGGCATATTCATCTTGAGCTTCGCGCGAAAAATTGTACTTAGTAGCACAAAGTTCTGCGGCATTTCCCATGTGGTAATTTTTATATACTTCCCAAAGTCCATCACGCAACAAACCATCGGTTAATTGCTGATGCCCAAGTTTATTCCCTTTTCTCAACGTTTCTACATAGTATGGAATATTGCTCATGCTTTCCATTCCTCCGGCAAGAACCACTTGATTATCTCCAGTCATAATAGACTGACTAGCAAGCATTACGCTTTTCATTCCCGAAGCACACACTTTATTTACAGTAGTACAGGGCACTGTATTGGGCAAACCACCAAAAAGCGCGGCTTGACGTGCAGGAGCTTGACCCAAATTAGCTGAAATTACATTTCCCATGAAAACTTCATCAATCAAATCGGGCGAAATGCCTGATTTTGACAAAGCCCCTTTTATAGCCGCTGCTCCTAATTTTGTAGCTGAAACTTCTGATAATGAACCAGAAAAACTTCCAATAGGAGTTCTAACTGCCGAAACAATATATACTTCTTGCATGGTATTTTTTTATTTATTGTTAATAATTTGCTTAAATACAAAATAATTTAATTCTCAAAATTTCTATACTATATTTTCCTTTCAAATTCTAATTTCAAAATTTCATTACAACCCAGCAACTAATTTTAAAATTGCCTTTTCATATTTTATATAAAATCCATTTATTTTGAGTATAAAAATAGAGATAATTTAAGAATAACAAAAATAAAAATAAAAAAATAAAGGGCTGACTTTCAGCCCTAAAATAATATAATCTAGTATATACCAATAAATTAAGTAGTATAAATTTTGTTGAATTTTAGATAACATTTTATCAAAAAAATCAACAAAATAATTTTAGCATTTAAAATTGGAAATAAATAAAAGGCTGTAAATCAGCAGAACGCACTTGATAAATCATAAAAAATACAATAACAGAAATTGCACCTTTTACATATATAGATGAATTAATAAACCAATTTTGATATTTTTGCTTAAAACTATCTGAAAGCCAATGCACAGTCATACCAAAAAGAATTACAGCAAATATTTCTTTGTAGGCTAGTATCATGGTAGGAATCAATGAAAAAGTCCAGTCGTTTGCAATTTTAAACATCAGATTATTAGCCTGTTCGATTGAATCTGCTCTAAACCAAATTCGAGTGAAAGAAATAAAATTGAACGTTAAAAAAATTGAATAAAGGCGAACAGGCCAAGTATGATTGCCTTTGAAAGGGCTAATTTTTCGCCAATATTTGTAAACAACAAGTCCGATGCCATTTAGCCCTCCCCAAATTACAAAACGCCAACTTGCTCCGTGCCACAAACCACCTATTAACATGGTGAGCATCAAGTTAATATTGGTATCAATTGCTCTACGTATGCGTGGCGATTTTTTTGCAACCACAACCACAGCAGTAAGTAATAATAAAAACACAGGAACTACCAACCAATGCTTGAATAAAAATGCAACGTAAAGCATTATAATCGAGAACATTATATAACTAAAAATAGAGCCTTTTCGGTTTCCACCCATCGGAATATATAGGTAATCCTTGAGCCAAGTGGAAAGTGAAATATGCCAACGCTTCCAAAACTCGGATACATGCAAAGCCTTATAAGGTGAATTGAAGTTAGTTACAAGTTGAAAACCCATCAAGAGTGCAACACCAATTGCTATATCGGTATAACCCGAAAAATCGGCATAAACTTGCAAAGAGTACCCATAAAGAGCCATTAGATTTTCAAAACCGCTGTAAGCCAAAGGGTTTCCGAAAACTCTATCGACGAAATTAACTGCAATATAATCAGAAATAAACATTTTTTTCATTAAGCCCTTCAATATCCAAAAAATTGCCAAGCCAAATTCATAATGCGTAAGTTTGTAATCCTTGTAAAGTTGAGGAATGAAATCAGATGCTCTAACTATTGGACCTGCAACAAGTTGCGGAAAGAAAGCTACAAAAAAACCAAAGTCGAGCAAGCTTTCTACTGGTTTTAATTTTCCACGAAAAACATCTACGGAATAACTAATTGTTTGAAAAGTATAAAAAGAAATACCTACCGGCAAAATTATTCTATCTACATCAAAATTACCGCCAAAAAAGTTAGCCATTTCAGCAAAATAATTATGAGGCTTGATGTCTAAACCTAATAAATAATTAAGAGAATCGGTAACTAAATAAGAATATTTGAAATAAAAAAGTACAAAAAGATTTACAAAAATGCTTATTGTAACAAGAACCTTTTTCCGAACACTAGATGCACTTTGATAAATAAACCGCGCAAGATAAAAATCCATAACGGTCGAAAATAAAAGAATTAACAAAAATATACCACTGGTTTTGTAGTAAAAAAACAAACTTACAAAAAACAAATAAGCATTTCTAAGGGCTTTTCGTTGGTAAATTAATGAAAAAAATGCAAGCACGATTGCAAAGAACCCCCAAAAGTATAATTGCGTAAAAATAATTGGGTTATGCGCATCAAAAACGAAAATATTTTTTAAATATTCCACTTTTATAAGTAATAAATGTAAATAACTGTTGTTTATTGATAAAGGATATAATTTTCTTTTTCAAATTTCACTAAAAGTCATAAGATATTTCTTCATTTACGGCTAAATGAAAAAAATAAATATTAATTTTACTAAATTATATCTTATGGTTCATTCTGTATTGTCAAATCTGGAAATTTTATAACATATTCTATTTGACTTAGTTCAGACTCTTTGAAACTTTCGGTATAATTATCATACGACTTTAAAAAAGCATTAAACAGCAAATCGGCTTGTAAAAAATATCCGCTTCTACTAAAATGTATTTTATCATTAGCAGTTAAACCCTCTTTGTGCCAAAGAGTTACTGAATTTAATCCACCCATAATACTATAAAAATCCCAAGTAGCCAAATAATGTTTAGTAGCAAGTCTCTTTATTTGCTCGCCAACAAGTGCAGTATTGGGGTTTACCTTTTTTTTGTACAAATAGCTATCATTGGGGACAGTAAGCAAAATAGGAACATTGGGTAGCACTGATTTTATGCGAGTTATAAGCGAATCGTAGTTCGAGTAATAATACTCGGGGTTAAATTTTCGCGAATAAGCATCGTTTGTGCCCAAAGTCATAATTATCCAGTCTGGTTTTAATGCTTTTAGTTGATTTTCAAGTAAATCGCAACGTAAAAATGCTGGAATAGTAGAGCCATTAACGCCAATTCCATGGTAAGTAATGCCCGCCCTATCGGTTTCGAGAGAAATACCATAAAGAGTAAATTGGTTTTGAAGCGTATCGGTTTTAACAAATCCCATTTCTAAAAAATCGACATCTTTTTTGAGTTTATACAGAGTATAACCTTGTTCTTTATTGACTTCAACTATCTCATTCTCTACATTTTGAATAACTAATTGGAACGAAGATTCGTGCACATCGTGCAAAACCTTCACTAAATTGAACGTATAAGGTAAATAAGCATTTTCTTTGAGATAAATATTTAAAGTAGAAGCAGTTGAAGTAGTAGTAGTAGATAAGCCCGACACTCCTAAAGTGCATTTCTTTTTATATTCCACATTACGGCAAGATGTCCAAGTTCCAGTATGTTTTATGTAATAATTTCTTGGAACATTGGTACGCGTTAAGTTATAAGGAAATACAAAGCCTCTGCTACCTTCCAAACCTGGGTGCATTGTTTGCAAACGCTGTGCAAATCTGCTCGGAAGTGCACCTGCCTGTACATGTGAGCCGCCAAAATGCACAATATTTATTTGTCCTTCTCCTCTAAAAATTAGTTCGTCAAATTTTTGATATAAATCCATAAATTCAGAACTATCTTTATAAAATTGTATCTTATTTTTATCGTAATGCACAAAGTCATATAAAGGAATATCGTAAGGATAATCTTGCGCCTTGGCAAAAATAAATGTTAAAATAAATAAAATAACTAAAAATGATTTAGATTTCATAAAATATCTTTTTAAAATACCTGTTTATTTTTAAAACTGATATTATTTGTTCTTTCGTTTCAAATAATCGTTATATTCCATAATCAAAGCATTATAAAATATTTTTGATATAATTTCAGAGCCAAGTCTTGTAAAATGAATAAAATCTTTGCCTGCTAAAGGTGGATCATGGTAAACCCAACTTGGCATGGAATTTTTACCTCCCATGGCTTCGTACATATCCCAATATACCGCATTATATTTGAATGCAGCCCTGCGTAAAGTTGCTGAAATATTTGGAATATTTGGATAAGAAACATAAGTACCTCCCTGATTTCGAGACATATCAGCAGGACCAATTACAATAATCGAAATATCGGGCTTTATCTCGCGAATTACTGCAAGTTGCTTGCCAAACATATTGCCATAATAATCATAATTATCTGTAATATAAGGAGTAACATTTCCACCAAACTCTAAAATTAGCAAACGAACATCTAATTCGGTGAGCATTGCCTTTAGCAATTCCTTGTTTTGGGTTGTAAAAACAAAACCAGCACTTCCTCGTTGAGGAACATTATCAACAGCAATTCCTTTTTCAGCATCAAGACCAATTGCATAAATTTCAGGGCTATCGCCTCCTCTGAACTTAAAAACCAATTTTTCGGGTGAATTTACAGACCATTTTGCTGTCATCAATTGCTTATTGGCAGGAAGTATCTTGTCTTCAATTAGTTGGTCATTAGCAAACAAACTAACTTTTACAGCAGACTGGTTGTAACCATAAAACAATCGAACTTGTTTGTAATAATTATTATTTTGGTAAGCCATATCGGAACGAGAAAATGTAATTGTTCCTGAATAGCCTGATTTTACAGTGGTATCAGTCAAATTTGAACTGGTTGAATCGTTAGAAATACCACGAATTGGCGCAAAACGAGAAAATCCAGCTAAAATTCCGAAACGTTGTCCCTTCACGCTATTAGAATGCTCCATAGTATTGTAACGCAACCAATTACCCGAATTGCTCTGCTTAATTGTAATGCCATAATTATATGGCTGAAGTGCTGGCAAAAGTCCAGGACCGCCACCTCCAAATTGTTTTTGTAAATTTTGCCGAATTACAGATGTTATTCTATCGCCTTCTAGTTGGGAATCACCGTAATGTACAATACGAAGCACTTTTTCTTTGGGATTTTGCAAATCACTAAAAAAATTATCTAGTACTGTTTTGTCATCTCTAGGAAACTGTAAACGCTGAATGGAACTAATGCTTCCAACTTCAATACTCAAAGTATCAACAACTTCCAATACAACCTTAAAATTTTGCGAATCGTTTTTAAAAACATTTCGATATACTATTTGGTCATAATCAAGCAAATAAGATGTATCAACTACATTTTCGCCAATAATGCCATCAATGTTTGCATATCGAATAGATTCTTCAAATAACTGAGATAATTTTGGCATTTCCAATTTCTTATCGTTGCTAATACGAATTCCATCGGCTGGAAAAACCAACATTATTAAAGCGATACTAAAAAAAACACCAAATAAAAATATTAAAGTTTGATGAGGTTTCACTTTTTTTTACAATTTACAAGACTTTCAAAATATTTCTTTTATCATTTAACTCTGCAAAAAACTATCTTTTAAGCCTTTTTATTAAATACTATTTTTCTTTAATTTTCAGAACTTGCCCTACATTTAATTTATAATTCTTGGGTAAGTTGTTTAATTTCATTATTTTTTCAACGCTTGTGCCTTCAAATTTACGTGAAATATCCCATAAATTATCTCCACTTTTTACTTTGTAATAAATATACGAAGACATTTTGCTTACGTCGTTTGAAATTGCAAAGCCAGAGCTCAAAACATCTGCATTTTTGGCTGTGGTATTTGAAGCAGTCGATGATTTTGCTGTTGTAGTAGTTGTATTGGTTTTACCAGCCTTTTTTTGCTTTTCAGAGAAAGACATTGAATTAATATCTTTGTATTTAGATTCTTCATATTGAGGAACATAAATTATAATTTCTTGCCCAGGATAAATCGTCTTTTTTGGCTGCAAATTATTCCACGACTTTATTTCATTGATACTTACATTGTACCATTGCGCAATCAATCCGATATTATCACCCGATTTAATTTTATAAGTCAATTTCGCTTTATTCTTAGGCACTACTTCATCAAAATACTCGGTGCTTGTTTCGCCCGAACTCACTACTTTAGGTGCAATAACCACGGTTTTAGCTACTTGAAAATAAACTGTTGAATTGTAATTGTAAATAGAATCCTCTAAAGCCTTAAACGCTTTTATTTGTTTCGATGAAATTTTCAACGAATTATTGTCATTTACTGGCTGAATAATTCCTACCTTATACTCTGGATTCAAATCCTTTAACTCCTGCATCGATATTTTCAGAACTTCTGATATTTGCCCAAAATGCACTTTCTGTTTTACCACCAAACTATCAATATCTTCTGGCATTTTAATTTTAATAGGCACTATACTATATTCCTTGTAATATTCTGATAAATAAATACTTGCTATAAAAGCTGGCAAATATTCGCGCGAAAACTGAGGCAAAAAATTATAAATTTTCCAAATATTTCGCTCGCCATTAGCACGGCTTATCGCTTTATTTACATTTGCTGCGCCACAAGTATAAGCAGCAATAGCTAAATGCCAATCGTGATAAATATCGTACATTTCTTTCAAGTACTTGGCTGCAGCCAAAGTCGATTTTTTCACATCGCGCCTTTCGTCGGTATAGCTACTGATATTCAGCCCATAACGCTTTGCAACAGGATAAGAAAGTTGCCAAATACCCGATGCACCTGTTTGAGAAATTGCTGCCGGAAAAAAAGAAGAACCAGTCATCGCAATATATTTCAATTCTAAAGGAAGCTTATATTTTTTTAATGTTTCTTCAAAAAAAGGTTCGTAATAATCAGACAAACCTAACATTGCTTCTACCTTAGTTCTATTGAGTGGATCAACATAAAATTTTATAAAAGAATTTACTTGATTATTAAACGTTAGTTCAACGTAACTTTGGATTTTTCCTAATTTTTTCTTCACCAAAGAATCAGAAATTACAGGAGTTTTTTTTGCCGAATTATTTTTCCGTCCAGTTATTGCTTTTTCTACATAAGTTATTTTTGCCAAACTATCCAAGTTTGTAATAAACAAATTATTTTCAAAACCATAACCATTCAAAACAGCACCCGAATTTGCATCGGAAACTGTTTGAGCCGATGAAAGAATAGGCAAAAACAAAAATGTAATCAATATATATTTCAAATTCATATTTTTCAATTAAGCCTCTCAAACCTTTATTTAGAGCTTCTAAAAAATTAGATTTTCAAAGGTGAAGGGGAATTTTAAAACCGCCGTTTAGTACTAAAAAAGTCCATTTTAAAATTAACTAACATCAAAGAAATAGTAATTTTTAGAAATCTCCTATTGTGAGAAACAATGTAACACTATTGTATTATATCAAAACAAATTGGGTTTGATAATTAGCATCTGAAAAGAAACGCTATTTTGCGATAGTTTGGAATTTTAAATCGTCATTTATGAGATAAAATGCAATTTAAAAATTTCAAAATGCCTTAATTTGTAGTTTTCTTTCAAACGCTATGTTAAATACGTTTTATTTTAATTTTATCGCCCGGATTTATTCTGCTCTCCAAGCTCAAATTGTTCAGCTTCAAAATATCAGAAGTGCTAATATTTTCAAATTGTTGCGATATTTTCAAAAAATCATCTCCTTGTTTTACTGTATAATACAGAAAATTTTCGGAAATATTTCCGGTACCCGAAATATTCAAATTTTCTTGCAGTTTTTGAGTCGAAGCTAAAGCTGTATTTTCAACTGCTTTATTAGGGTTATAAGCATAAATTTCCTTCTCTTTTTGCAAAAAAGCAGTTGTGTGTTCCAACGACAAGCGAAGTGTATAGCCCTCTGGTGCTGCAGGAATTACGTCTTTTTTATATTGAGGATTCAGCTCTTTTATTTGTTCGATAGGAATGCCTAAAACTGCCGAAATTTGAGAAAAAGCAAGGGTTTTGTTGGTTATCATCAATGTATCAGATGCCAGAGGTAATTTAAAAGAAAGTGGTACTATTTTATGCTCTTTGTAATAATTCATTATATAAGTAGCACCAATATAAGCAGGAACGTAATTCTGTGTTTCTTTGGGTAAAAATTGCGAAATATACCAATAATCTTGACTACCTCCAGCCTTTTTAATTGCTCTATTCACGTTTCCGGGTCCACAATTATAAGCCGCCAAAGCCAAAGTCCAATCGCCATAAATTTGAAATAAGTTGCTCAAATAGCGAGCCGCTGCATGAGTCGATTTTATTGGGTCAAGTCTCTCATCTACAGATGAATTGATATTCATTCCATAAGCTCTTCCGGTAGGATAAATAAATTGCCACAAGCCAGCAGCTTTTGCTCTTGACATGGCAACTGGGTTAAGTGCCGATTCGATAATTGCCAAATATTTCAATTCCAAAGGAACACCATAAGCATCAAAAATCTCTTCAAAAATAGGAAAATAAAACTCTGCTCTACCCAATAAACGCTGAACTGTTATTACCGATTTACGGCGTGTATAACGCTCTATATATTCCTTAACTTTCTCATTATAAGATAAATTGATAACTGTTGAAATATTTTTGAGTCGTGCAATATAAACAGAATCGGAACATGCAATAACTGACGAATCGCGAGCCCAATTTTCCTCATAATCATACACTTGCGTTCCGATATTTGTAAACCACAACAACGAAAGACTGTCTATCTCATTTGTCTTTCTGCCCACATTATCAATACCATAAGGAATATAAGGCACAAGTGCATCGGGAATAAGCACAACCGATTCTTGTAAATTTGCTTGCTGAATATCATTTAAAACTTTGGTGTGCAATTCTGAAATAAAACTATTTATAAAGTACTTGTTTTCAGAATTTTCCATGTAGTTAACAAATAAACTGTCGTACCGATTTGCATCAAAACTAAGTTTCAGTTCAGAATTTGTTTTTTCTACTTGTGCTTTTGCTATATTATTAAAATTTAATGTTATAACAATTAATAAAAGTACAATTTTTCTCATATTTAATTAATTTTCAACATATTTCACTTTTTACTAAAAAAATGAAATGTGTTCGTTTATAATATCTTCTTAAAAATTAAAAATTCAACGAAACTTTTATCCCAAAAGCTGTTGAATTCACAAAATCTATGTTATTTATTAGTATTGGCTGCGTTTTTAAACTCAAATTGGGGCTAACATCAAAGGTAAAAAAATGCGCATCTACATTGGCATCAATGATATTAAGCGCATGTAAACCCATAGTAACCAAAAACATAAGGTCTCGGCTACGCTTATACGAATCTTTCACATTTTTCAAATATTCGGTGCGCCCTGCACCGTATAGCTCTAGCGTTGACGCATCGCCCGCTACGTAAAGTCTATAAATATCTTTTACGTACAAATATTGTTTATTATTAAAAGAAATTGCATAAATAGAAGCAGTATAAGCTCCCCAAATGATAGGAATTTTCCAATATTTTTTATTGTAATATTGACCTAAACCCGGTATAATTGCCGACAAAATTGCGGCTTTCTTGGGCGAATGGAAATCTACCGAAGCAGAATCTTTTTCAGATTTCACTTCGATTTTGTTACTTTTTTGAGCTTGTAAGTTCAAACTCAAAAAAGCAATAATTAAAACAATCGTATATGGTAATAATTTATTCAAATAACTTTTTTATAAAAATTAGTTCTCTGACAATTGATTAAACATTTTTACTAATTCTTCAAACTCCTCGTCGCTATTAAAAGGTATAATAATTTTCCCTTTTCCTTTTGCATCAAGCTTCAAATCAATTTTTTGCTTCACGCGCTGAGCCAATTGTTTTTTAAAATTCGAGAAATTTTCAGGCAAAGTTGTTACTGGTTTTTTATTAGGAAGTTTCAACAATTCCTCTTCGCTTGCGCCTTTTACAAGCAATTCTGTTTTCCGAACCGAAAGTTCTTCGTTTATAATTTTAAAATAAATTTTGAGCAATTCATCATGGTCTTCAAGCGCAACAAGTGCTCTTGCGTGCCCCATACCTATTTTTTTATCGCGAATACCAATTTGAACTTCTACTGGCAATTTTAACAACCGCAAATAATTTGATATTGTTGCTCTGTTTTTGCCAATTCTCTCACTCATAGAATCTTGCGAAAGCTGACATTCGTCAATCAAACGCTGGTACGAAATTGCAATTTCGATAGCATTTAAGTCTTCGCGCTGAATGTTTTCAACCAAAGCCATTTCGAGCATCGATTGGTCGTCAGCCTCGCGAACGTAAGCCGGAATTGTTTTCAAACCTGCCTGAAGCGCAGCTCTATAACGCCTTTCGCCGGAAATTATCTGAAAATAATCGTCAAGCTTTCGTAGTGTAATGGGCTGAATGATACCCAGTTTAGCAATAGACTGAGTTAATTCATCTAAGGCTTCTTTTTCAAAATTGGTACGAGGTTGAAACGGATTAGCTTTTATTTTACTCAAGTCAACCTCATTTACAGTGCCTAAAGCCTCTATTTCTGATGCTTTTTCGTACTTATTATCATCTATTAAAGCACCAAGCCCTCTTCCTAAAACACTTTTTTTTGACATTTATATTCTATTTGTTAATTTTTTTAGATATGCTTACAATTTAAAGATTTTCCAGAAAAAATTACTTAGATTCCTCTAATTCAGCTTGTTCTCTTTTAACAGCTTTTTCTAAAATTTCTTTTGCCAAATTCAAATAACTTACAGCACCTTTTGAGCTGGCATCGTGCAAAATTACGGGTTCACCAAAACTTGGTGCTTCGCCCAATTTTGTATTTCGAGCAATAATTGTTTCAAAAACCATATCAGAAAAATGTTTTTGAACTTCTTCAACTACCTGATTAGCAAGCCTTAAACGAGAATCATACATGGTAAGAACAAAACCTTCGATGTCTAATTTTGTATTGATTCTATTTTGAACCATCTTAATAGTATTCAATAACTTACCAAGCCCTTCGAGTGCAAAATATTCACATTGCACAGGAATAAGAACAGAATCCGCAGCACTTAAAGCATTCAGAGTAAGCAATCCTAAAGAAGGAGAGCAATCTATTAATATATAATCGTATCTATCTCTTAATTTATTGATAATTTTATCTAAGATTTTTTCTCGTTCGTCGATATTAAGCATTTCTATTTCTGCACCAACCAAATCAATATGTGAAGGAATCAAATCAAAACCTTCCGTTTTGGTAGGCAAAATCACCTCGGTTGGCTCCATGCCATCAATTAAGCAATCGTAAATATTTTTTTCAATACTTTTTAAATCAAAACCAGTTCCTGAAGTAGCATTTGCTTGAGGATCAGCATCTATAAGTAGAACTTTCTTTTCAAGCACGGCTAAACTTGCTGCTAAATTTATAGAAGTAGTGGTTTTTCCAACGCCTCCTTTTTGATTTGCAATTGCAATTACTCTTGACATGATAATTTTGTTTTATATTATTAATTAGTATGTTACCTATTGTTAATTAAGTTTGAATTTCCGAAAAATGAATCTTTTTCTAATAATTACAACTTCCAGTAAGTTTTATAATTCAATCGCCAAAGTTAAAATTTTTTTATTAAATTCAAGTACAATTTCCAGTTTTAACAGAAAAATAATAGCACTCTTTTTTCCTCCTTTTATTGTAATCTATTATTTAAAAGGGATTTAGATATTCTTAATGGTTTCTTTTTTTCCAAATATATTAAAAAAAAAGTTAAATTTTCTGGTGTTTATTTAACATTTCAAAACTCTAAAAAAGTCCTTTTTTGTAATTATTTTTTTTCATTTTTTTTTGAAAGAAAATAGAATAAACACAAGTTAGATAAAAATAAGATAAAAATCAAATTCAGAATACAATTAATATCAAAACTTTACAATAAATAGAGGTTTAATTTTCTATTTTTTTTGAAAAGAAAACAATGCTTTTTAAAATTTCAAAAGACTAATATACAGATAACTAACTAATTTTAAAACAAGACAGAAATTTCGCAAACAAACTAATAATAAAAAGAGAATTGAAATTTTAAAAAAAGGAAATAACTCGTTAGTTGAAATTTTTTAAAAGAAATTAAACTAAAAACGAAACGAATTTATTGAATTAGTTGTAATTTTGCAACCTATCAATTTTCGGGAAAAAAAAATTGAATAGATTAGTTAATTATAAAACAATCAATAATTTAACAAAATATAACGAAAGGAGAAACGAAATGTTTGGAGACTTTATGAATAAAATGCAAGAAGCTCAAAAGCAAATGGAAGTGATAAAAAAAAGGTTGGAAGGCGTTTATGTAGAAGGAGTTGCAGAAAATGGTTTAGTAAAAGTAACAGCAAATGCCAATAAAAAAATAATAAATATTTCTATTAGCAACGAAATTTTGAACGACAAAGAAGCAGTAGAAGATTTGCTAATAGTAGCCATAAATAAAGCCCTCGAAAAAGCTGAAAATGTGAACAATAGCGAAATGGGAAGCGTTGCTCAAGGTATGATTCCGGGTTTATTCTAAACTATCGGGGAGTTGATAGCTTACCAAATTTTTATAAATCTCAAAACCCACCCAAGCATCGGTTGCTGCATAAATTTGCTGTTCTTTGGTGAGGTTTTGGTTTTCCCAATTTGAAAGTTGTTGCGATTTTGAAATACGAAAATTAAGCACAATTCCACTCAATTTTTTCAGCGAAAAGTTCTCAATACCAAATTTTTTCACAAAAGTTTGCAATTCGATAAATCCAGCTGCCTCAAAGTAACTCAATTTTTGAAGTGCCTTAATATCATCATGAATGGCAACACCAGCCTTAATAATTTGAGGGTTTCGTAGCAAACGTGCCAATTTTTTTGGCAATCCGATTTGTTTTAGTTTAAATAAATATGCTTTTTTGCCGGTAGAAAGCTGCAAAAGAGCAACTTGGTTTACATTGCCTTTTTTAAACGAAGGACGTGTTTCGGTATCAAAGCCAAGGATTTGCTGTCTTTCCAATTCTGGCATAATTCGGTTGAATGTGCTATAATCGCCTATTTCAACTATCTCGCCATCAAAAAATTTCAAGGGCAACTCACTCAATTCTTCGTTTGATATGGTCTTTTTAAGTTCCAACGTTTTTATTTTTATCAAAGCAATATAAATTCACTACAAACGGCATAATATTCTGAATATCATAGTTTATAGTAAAAATAGTTACAAAATTAATTTATCAAAAATTTATAAAACAAACTGTATTTTAATATTTTGCTTATCGCAACAAATCTAATTTTAGAATTTTTTTTTATTCGTTTAATTAATAATCGAAAAAATCAGCTTCTTCTTTTTTGTTAAAAAAATTATCGACCCAGTTTTTCTGCTTATTATCAGCAAATTCCATTTTTTTCTCGTCACTGGAATCTTCTTCTATTTCATCTAAACCAAAAACAAGTTGATGAAAATTTGCTACAATTGCCAACACTTTTTGCCCCCACGATTGCTGAAAATTTTGAGTACATTCCCACAAAGCTTCCTCCATGCTGTCGTTAGAACCTAATTGATAGATACTTATAAAATCTTTCAACTCCTGATACACATCAGCAAAACACTCCGAAATACTAAAACTAGAATGGTCTAATGTATTTTGTGCCAATAAATCAGTTACTTCCACAAAACCATCGTAATTACCAAGTTTTTCGGCAATCCGCTCTTTTATCAAATTCCAATCGTACTCGGTTACAAATTTTTCGGCAAAAGAATCTGTCAAAGTATCTATTTTTGGCAAAAGTACCGCTTTTAAATACAATAAAGGCAATAGTTTTAATGATTTATCAAAAAAATCGTTCCTTTTATAATTGTCCGATTTCTCCAAAAAACCACAATATTCGCCAGCTACTGTTACAAATTCTAAAACGCCTTTGGAATAAATCAATTCATTTTCCAATTCGCTATCGAAATAATTATCCTGAGTCATCTAAATTTTGAAAATTTGAATAACTTGCTGTGAATTAGAAAAATAAGAATTTCTAAAAATTACTTTGCCTAGCTCGAATTTAATTTTACAAACCATTTTTTATTCTAAAATTTCGGTTTCAAATTATTTTCGTTTTTTTTGAAAATTTAATTTTTAGAAAACTTTATTAGTGTTTGAAAGAAAACAACAAATTCTAAAACAACGCAAAAAAATGCGCTTTCTTTCAAACACTCTCTAAATTCTCTAATTTACGCTAAAATTATTCTGCTGTTTTATCTGTTGAATCTTCTACTTGTTCTTCCTTATTTTCAGCATCTTGCGTTTCATCAAACTTGAGTAGCTCAAATTTTTGCAACAAGTTATACCAAGTTATAAGTCTTTTAATATCTGACACATAAACTCTTTCTTTATCGTAATCAGGCAAAACACTAGTCATGTATTTTTTCAACAATTCTGGCTTCTCGCTTGGCTTTATCGAAGCCTCTGCACCATTTTCTTTATCAAAAATCAGTTTAAGAATTTTAGATAATTGAACTTCTGAATCTTGCGTGTACATTGCAATATCTTCGAGTGCACTAATTTTTGAAGTGGCATAAGCCGGCATACGTTTTTTAGTCTCCAAGTGTTCCACTATGATTGCATTTTTTGAATGCGTTATTAGTTTAAACAAGCCTGAATGACCTGAAATTGATAAAATTCCTTTTAAATCCATAAAAATTTTATTTTTTTTATCGAAACTTATTTTTTTAGCCTACAAAAATATAAAAATAATTGTAGCTTAAAAAATATCTTAGACAAATTGTGTAAACTGAAAATTTATTTAAAACAAAAACAACTAATTACCAATATTTTAACAAAAAAATATTTTTGCTCTTTTTTTCTATTTTCCTCTAAAATTTGAAAAAACAAAGTCTTTGAAAAACGCTAAAGTTGTGTAAAAAAATTACTCGGCACAAATTGATTCCAGTTTCCTCGGTAAGTTTTATTTTCATTACTTACATCTAGCAACTTCAAAAAATCATCGCGCTCCCACTCCTCTGCACCTAGCGACAGTAAATGAGTTGTAGTAGTCTGAGCATCAATATAATGGAAGTTAAAATACCTTGCAATTTTAACCAAATAATAAAACGCAACTTTAGAAGCATCAGTTTGTAAGTGAAACATCGACTCCCCAAAAAACGCACTACCCAACGAAATTCCATACAAACCACCTACCAAACGATTATTCAAATAGGTGCCAATGCAATGAGCAAAACCATCGTAATACATTTGTATATAAGCATTTATCATTTCAGGTGTAATCCAAGTTCCATCCTGCCCAGCTCGCTTTGTTTTTGAACAATTCTCTATAATTTGTTCAAAATCAGAATCAATTTTTACCTCAAATTTTTGCTGCTGAATTGTTTTTTTCAAACTTTTGCTAAGTTTAAATTTTTCGGGAAATAAAAGTAATCGCGGATTGGGCGACCACCAAAGCAAAGGATAACCTTCTGAGGGCCAAGGAAAAATGCCATTAGAGTAAGCCAAAAGCAAGCGCTCTTGCGACAAATCACCACCGATGGCTAAAAGTCCATCTTCTTCGGCATAATCGGGGTTAGGAAAAATAAATTCGTTTGTAAGCTGAAAAACCATGTAAAATTATAAAAAGCTATTTATCAATAAATTATGTATTTTCAATACCTGAGGAATTACTAATTGAGTTTCATCGTTATAAATTACAAAATGGCTTTGCCGCATTTTTTCTTCATCGGGCATTTGACTCGAAATTCGGCGCAAAACTTCTTCATAAGTTATCTGCTCTCTTTTCATAACTCTCTGTATTTTAATTTCTTGTGGTGCATAAACACTTATTATTTTATCAACCTGCGTATTGGCTCCACTTTCAAAGAGAATTGCTGCTTCTTTTAATGTATAAAGTGCTGATTTATTGATTTCTAACCAATTTTCATAGTCCTTTTTTACAGCCGGATGAATGACCGAATTTACAAACGCCAAAGCCTCCGAGTTGTTAAAAATCAACCGAGCTAATTTTTTTCTGTCCAACATGCCATAGGAATAAATTTCGTCGCCAAATTTTGCTATTAATTGCGATTTTACTTCATTATTTTTGTTTGTAATTACAGCAGCCGCAATGTCGGCATAATATATTGGAATATTTAAGGTTTCAAAAACCTTACAAATAGTTGATTTCCCGCTTCCTATACCTCCTGTTATTCCTATTTTGAGCATCTCAATTTTCTTTTTATTTTATTTCAGTAAATTTATGCGCAAGTTATTTTTCCAACAAATATTCTACTTTTTTTGGCGAAAATTTTAAATTAAACGCAAAAACAGAATAATTTTCCATGTTAATTCTAAGAGTCTTAGTATTTTCGTTAATATCCTTATAATCAACAGTAAATTTAAAATCTTCAGGTTTAACCTTTAAATAATTGCTTATTGATATATTAAATTGAATATAAGCAAATTGAGGGAATAATTGCAATTGATAATTTGGTGGTAAATTTAGAACTTCGATAGGAATATTCATGGTTTTTTCAGTAAATTCTTCTACCGGAACAAGTACATTTACCTGTGTTTTCTGATATTCTAAACCTTTTTTTTGTTTCAAATCGCAAGTAATTTTCAAATTTTGCTCCACTCCAATAAACTCATACGCCTCGGTCGAAACAAAATCAATCTTATCAATCAGGTTTTTTCGACCCGAAATAAAGATACTGTCAGGTGTAACTACTTCAGGTGCAGTCTGATAAAATTGTTGCTTAAAATCTAATTTTAAATTAACTTTAATTGGAACTTTTTTAGAAACAGTATTTTCGTAATAAAAAATAATAGAATCGGGCTCGATAGTGATAATTTTAAAATCTCCCCCCAAGTGTCCCGAAACTAAATTTTTGAGCTTGTAGGTTTGTAAAAGTAAAGTTAAACTATCATTTTTTAAGCGTTTTATGTACTTTGAGTCTGAATTTATTTTAATATTACTTCTGAAAATAGTAGAATTGTACTCGAGAATTTTGAAGCCACGTGAAGTTACTTTAACATCAAGCAGTCCGGTGTAATTATGCCCAGATGTAAATGTCTTATTTTCAGAAAGATTAACAAACTCTAAAGGTACTTTAATATAGCTTGTATATTCTTTGTCGAGTGCATTTAAAAACCAAAAAATTGTTGATAAAAAAAGAAAAAACAAAAAAACCAAGTACTTTTTTTGAAGTTTGAAATTTTTGATTTCTTTTAGTGTTAAAAGATAAATTATTTTTAACCGTTTTCTCACATCAACAACTTTTTTTATTGAAAAAAAAAATGTAAATTATTTTGTATGTGTATTTTTTTTGAAATTACACAAAAATAATTTACATTTCATTTATTACCAATTATTTATTTTGCCCCAAAAGATTGGTGCTATCTAAATTTATTGCTGATTTATCTACGCGCAATTTTACATCGTTATCTACATCTAATACTACAATATTGTCTTTAATATCGACTATTTTTCCGTAAATTCCTCCTATTGTAATTACTTTGTCGCCTTTTTTGAGTTCATCTCTAAACTTTTTAAGCTCTTTTTGCTTTTTTACTTGAGGTCGTATCATAAAAAAATAGAATACTACAATAATAAGAATTAATGGCAAAAAGGTCATTAATGGATTTGCTTGTTCACCTCCTTGCGAGGGAGTCATCAAAAAAATTGTTAATAAATTATGAATCATTTTTTAAAATTTATATTAAGTTAAACGTTTTATTTTTAATTGCGTAAAATCAAATTATAACATTGATTATTATTTATTTGGAACGATTATTTCTGCTACAAAATGCACTTCAACTATTTTTTCGACCGAATTGGTAATTAGCACCACACTTTTCTGTTGCTTTCCAAAACGTCCTGAGCTGTCGAAAGTTACTTCTAATTGACCTTCGGCACCTTTGGCAATTGGTTCTTTTGTCCATTTAGGAACAGTACAACCGCAACTTGCCCTTGCCGAGTTAATTATAAGTAAATCTTCGCCCTCGTTCTTAAATTTCATTGTGTATTTTACAATTTCGCCTTGTTGTATTTTTCCTAAGTCGTAAGTCTCTTTTTCAAATACACATTTTGAATTAGCTCCCGCTTCCTCTGCAAATTGAACGGGTTCTTTTTCAGGCATTTGTGCTTCATTGCCAACAGGCTCCGATTCTGAATTACATGCAGCAAAAACAATCAAAAAAAGAAGCAAATAAATGTTTTTTTTCATACCTCGATTTATTTTATTTTTTTATCAAATTAATTCAATTCTTATAAAAAAAAAGATAAAATTAGATAGTGCTTGAAAGAAAATTGCCGATTTAAAATATTTGAAATTTTAAAACCGCAACTGCAGCCAGAAAACGAAAATTTTAAAATAACGCAAAAGGTGCGTTTTTTTCAGGCACTATATATTTTCAATTTGTTCGAACTTAATAGCCAAAACTATATGAACCATAATGATATACAATTTATTCTTTCAAACCTCTGCCTACTTTCTTTACTTTTTGATTGCTTTTAAGTTCTTCAATACAATTTTCGAGTACTCCGTTGATAAATTCACTACTTTTCTCAGTGCTATAAAATTTTGAAAGCTCAATGTACTCATTCATACTTACTTTGATAGGAATTAACTCAAAGTTAGATATTTCGGAAATTGCCATAAGCAATATTAAAATGTCCATTTGAGCTATACGCTCTAATTCCCAATTCTTTATATGCTTATCAATCAGTTCTTCGTACTGCTTTTTATTCAAAAGAGTTTTACGAATTATATTTTTCGCAAAATCGATATCTTCTTCATTACTAAATGTTTGAACCAACCGTTTCATGTGAGTATTGCCTATTTTCATGCCTTCGATACTTTTGATTAGCATACTCAATACAAATTCAAAATCATCGTTCCAATAGATGCTCATCTCTTCGAGTGCTTGCACCAAATACTCATTTTCAGCAAAAATACTTTCAATTATTTGAATAACAAACTCTTGGTCATCGCTATATTTTGAGGTTTCTGCCGAAGACATGTAACTTTGATATAACTCACTTTCCATTAGAGTATTAAATACACTTCTAACAAGCTCTTCGTTGGTATTCCAAGTTAGTTTCTGGCGTTGAACATATTCAATATATTGCTGATTGTCAGTTAATTGCCTGATAATTTTATTATCTACAAATCGCCTATTAGGATTCAAATCTTCTTTCGTTGGCAGACGTTTGTTTTTAGCTTTTTCAATTTTTTCCTCAGCCAATTTCACCATTTCAGCCAGCAAAGCTATGTGCAAGAAAAATAAATCATACGATTTACTTATACTAAAAAATAATTCTTTTTCAGCTTGATTTATTGATTTTTCGGTACTTTGCATGTACGAATAAAGTACTTGCATTGCCTTAATACGTAGAAGTCTTCTACTAACCATGTAATTCGATATAGTTAATAATGAATAATTTACAAATTTACTTTGTACAACCTAATGCCTTAATCTTATTTTGAGGGTACAAAAATAAAAAAAATACTCAAACCAATAAGTTAAAATATCAAAATTTATAGTATTAAAATCATGCATTTGCTTTAAAAATTTGGATAACAGATAGTTAAAACTGAAAAAAACTTATAATTGGTCTTATTTAGGTTTGTTGAAATAATTAGGTAAAAAATTACTTTTTCTTTTCAATGTATTTCAAAGAAAATTTAAGCTTTTTTTGATAAATTATTTAATTATACTTTACTAAATTTTAAGTTCTTTATTTTAAAACAATTATCTGAAAAAATGCGGAAAAAATTAAATGAAAATAATCATCAGTTAGGCTGGTGAAAGGTAATGAAATGAAGCATTTGCAAAAGAAAATGCTCATTACTAAATTAATGTATTAAAATGTTACGGGTAATGACTAAAATAAATCGTCTGTATTATTATCAATTATTTATTTTAAAATAATGTGTATTTTATTTGTTTATAATTTTTTTTTCGTATATTTGTATTCTAAATTATTCGATATTATTAAGAAAAGGAAGTTGGTAAAATACAATTTTATCAAAGCGGGTATGAAATATTTGCCCTAACATTTTAATAAGGTCAAAAATTCTAATTAATTATAAAATAAACATTTATCTACAAAAAAATTCAATTATAAGAAACGAATTTGGAGATAGTAGTTAAACGCAATCAAGAAGAACTAAAAAGAATTGTTTTAAAATACAGAAATGAGCTCAACAAACGAAATGCACACTTTTGGTGATAATAATATCCTATTTCAAGATGTTAATGCACGCGATATTAATATAATAACAGGGCATGAAGAGAATTTGGAAATACGCGAAGAGAAAAAAATAGTAGCCGAGCATTTAGCTCTTTCATTTAATCTACTCTCCAAATTGCAAGGTAGAAAATTAAATTCGGAAGAAGAAAAAGAGGATATTGATGAAAGTGAATTTGATGGCATCAACTGGGACGATTTACTGGAGGCTATCGAAATAGGAAACTGCGTTTTGTTTATAGGGCAAGATATTTCAAGCGATGGCGAAGGCAATTCGATTCATGAATCCTTTTATAAAAGCATTAGCCAGCGGAAAATTGAATATGATGAAAAGGACGGTTTTTTTATGCCCGGTGCAGATAAACAAATAGAAACCAAAGCGTTGAGTTTTTATGGAAAGAAATTTCAAAAAAATAATTTAGAAACCAATGAGGTTTTGACAAAATTAGCCGAAATTCCTTTTTCATTAATTGTTCCGGTTTGCCCAGATGATTCGATGCACCAAATTTTCAAAAAATTCAACAAAAAACATTCCTTTTTATTTTACAAACCCAAAGAAAAGCAAAAAATAGAAACTCCTACTGTTGAGAAGCCCGTTATTTACAATTTGCTGGGAAATGCGGCTTCCGATGGCAAATATATATATACTCACGAGCAATTCTATAATTACATAAATGAGGATCAAGAAAGTAAATTGCCTTTGGAAATCGAAAATAAAATAAAAAATGTACCACTTTACTTATTTATAGGTATTGATTTTAACCGCTGGTATAACCGTTTACTTTTGTTTACTCTAAATTTATATCAAAACTCGGAAGCTTATACTTTCAATTCGAAAAAAATTAATGAATATACCCAAATTTTTATTGGAAAACAATTCAATATTTTGGATATCGAAAGCAAATACAACAATTTTGTAACTGTTTTATTAAAAAAAACAAAACGTTTAGGTATTGGACTATCCTTATTTGATACGTTTATTGAAAATACGAAAAACGATCTTATTCAAATAAAAGATGATGCAAAGAAATCGACCAGTTACATAGAACTTGCAAATATAACGGAGCGAATTGAAAGCATACATGAAATGATTGGTAAGTTGCTCTAAACAAAATTACTAAAATTAATTTTGTGGTGAGGTTTCAATATGTATTGCTTAAAAAATCTAATTTTAAAAGAAGTCGCTAAAAAATAAAAACGTGTTTTAACTATAAAAAAATGCAAAAACGAAGATATCCGGGTGTTTCACCTTTCACAAGTGAACAAAAAAATATTTTTTTCGGAAGAGATGAAGATATTAGTAAATTAGAAAAATTTATCTCGTTAAGAAATCAAATACTACTTTATTCTAAGTCTGGTGTAGGAAAAACATCGCTCTTGAATGCGGGCGTATTGCCCAAATTGGAAGATAAATACTCCATTTTAAAAATACGTTTTAATGCTTTTAACGAAAAAAAGGAAGAAATAGAAAATCTAACACCGTTAAAAAAAATTATCAATATTATTGAAAACACCTTTAATGTGTCCAAACGTTTGACTATTTTAGACGAAATAATAAAAAACGAGGAAAATCGCACACTCTGGTTTTATTTCAAAAAAATACAACTTATTTTTGGCGATAATAAGAAATTTCTTTTGGTTTTTGACCAATTCGAGGAACTGTTTAGCTATCCTGAAAACGAAATTAACAAATTTAAAGAAGAGCTTCAAGAGCTAATAAACGATAATTTGCCCAATATTGTAAAAGAATTTATTGTTGAAAATGCTGAAAGAGAGAAAGAAACAGATATTTTGTACGAAGAGCTAAATTCAAAAACGGTGTTTGTAATTAGAGCTGACAGATTGAATTTGCTCAATAAGCTGACTGACAAACTACCCAATATTCAGAAAAATTTTTACGAGCTAAAACCTCTCACTAAAGAGCAAGCAAGGGAAGCCATTGTGAAGCCGGCACTAGATGCAAATCCTTTTGAATCAAATTCTTTTGAATTTGAAGCAACGGCTATTGAAAAAATAATTGAAAAATTGAGCAATAATATCAATCAAAATATAGAGACGACCCAATTGCAAATTGTTTGTCAACGGATAGAAGAAAATGTTTTAAACACTGAAAATGACAACTCAAAAACAATAGTAAAAGAAACGGATTTACCCCAATTTAAAGATATTTTTTTGAATTTTTACGAACGTTCGGTTGCCATTGCAGTTAATCTGTTAAAGAACATTTCTGATTTTAATAAAAACCAACTCATTAAAGATATTTATAAGTTTATTGAAGACCAACTGATTAAAAACCATCAGCGAATTTCGCTTGATGTAAATATTTGTAATACGTATGTGAGCCAAGAAATATTAAACGCACTAACTAATACTTACTTACTGCGTTCCGAACAAAATACAGTAGGTACTTTTGCTTACGAACTTAGCCACGATACGTTAATAGAACCTATTTTGGATTCGAGAAAAAGAAGAATACAAAAAGAAGAAGAGGATAGAAAAATAGAGAAAAAAAACAAAGAAATTTTAATAGCAAAAATGAACGCAGAACAAGAAAAAATGGAACGAAGAAAAGAAAAAAAACGACAATACACTTTGATTACTATCATAAGTGCTGCTTTAATTATCTCGATAGGTTTTGCTATTTTTGGATATAAAAATATGAAAGAAGCCGAAATTGCAAAAGAAAAGGTGGAAAAAGCGAACGAAGATTTGAGAAACAATGCAATTAAAAGCATTAACAGAGAAGCAGATATTTTAAAACAAAACAAAAACTACAAAGAAGCAATTGACAAATATATTTACTTGCGCGATACAATTTTGAACGATAAAGCAAACAAAGAAATACAAGACAGCATAAAAAAATGCGAAGAATTGGTAAATAACTCCAAAGACTTTGAAAAAATACTGTCAGAAGCCGAAATGTATAAAGAAAAAAATAAGGAGCTTTCGCTTTCGCTTTGCAGGCAAGCTTTGGCTCTAAATGTAAACAACCAAGAAGTTATTACAATATTAGCTTCGCTAAAGTCAGAATTTAAACAAGAAGCCGATGACGCTGAATTACTTGCAAAAAGACTAAAAAGTATAGACCCAAAAGATGCACTCAAAAAAGAATCGTTAGCTAAACAGCTTAGACTAAGAGTACATGAAATTGATGTATTAATTGGAAAAAACAAGAACAACTAAAATCACAAAATACTAAAACACAACGATATGAAAATTAAAATACTATTTGTCTTATTGATTTTTGTGTACAAAGTTAGCGATGCACAACAATTTGATTATAAAGATTACATGGACAAAGCTGACGATTTTCACAAAGAAGGAAACTTTATCGAAGCCCTAAAATACTATAATTTTGCAGATTTAAGCACCCAAGATTTTGAATTAAAAAAGCTGTGCCTAGAAAAAATAGAAAAATCGGCAAATTCATTAAAAATACAGCTCGATAGTTTAAAATTGGTAAAAGCATTAACCGATTCGCTAACCACAAACATAGAAGAAGCAATATTCTCAAGTGCGGCATTGAAAAACAATAGCAAATCGTACTGGAATGTGTGGTCGTATGAAAGTATTGATACGCTAGATTTTTCGTATTCGATGATAGAACGGATACCAGCGGAAGTAAAAAAATGTAGTCGGTTGAAAAGCATCGATTTGAGGGGAAATCCAAATCTAAAAATTCAAGATTTTTTTAAAATTATAGAGTATCTTCCTTTTTTAACCGATATTAAATTAAGCATAGATTCTATTAGTAAAATACCTCAAGAATATAGTAATAAAATAACAGGTATCGAATTTTCAAATACAGTAGATAGTGCGTCAATGGCTCAAATTGAATCACTTATAAATTTAAAATCGATTCAAATAATAGGCACAAAGGAGAATCCGAAACAAATTGAACTGCCCAATTCTTTTTTCTTATGCTCGAAACTCGAAGTTTTAAATTTTTCATTTTGTAATTTAAAAGAAATTCCTCAACAAATTATTCGTTTCAAAAATTTAAAAACACTTATAGCTAACAACAACCAAATAAGCAATTTGCCTCCAAATATTGATGAACTTACTAATTTGAGTGTTATCGAATTTAGAGATAATAAATTTGAGGAATTTCCTTACGACTTAATTAAATTAAAGAAACTACGCAAAATAGATTTTTCTTACAATCTGTTGGAAAAAGTACCTAATGAATTAAAATATTTAACGCACTTAAGCCATTTGAATTTGGAGCATAACCGATTGACAGAAATACCTAAAGAAATAATTACCCTCAAAGAACTAAAATACCTCAATCTCAATATCAATGGATTGAAACAAGCTCCTACCGAAATTTTGAGCAAATCAAAATTACAAGAATTGTATTTGAATGGAAACCAGATAAATAAACTATCTTTTCCAAAAGAAAAATTTGATGATTTAATCATTTTTCAAGCAAATTCGAACGAGTTTACTGCTTTTCCAAGCAACATCAACAACCTAGTAAAGCTAAAAGAGTTAGATTTGAGTTTCAATCAAATCCAACGATTTTCATCTGAATCATTATCAATGAGTAGTTTGGAAAAATTAAATGTGTCGGCTAACCAAATTAGTACAATTCCCGATGAAATCTTAGGTTTAACAAATCTAGCGGAATTAAATATCGAATCGAATAAACTAGAAACAATAAGTTCAAAGATTTTAAACATAGACAATTTAAAATATGTTTTTTATCAAAACAACCCCAAAATTAAACAACCAGAAGCTCTTAGCAACCTGTTCAAAGATAAAATTGTAACAGAGCATATTGCGCACAACGATTCTATTTCGCTAACAAAAAAAATAAGTATTCAAAATCTAACCCTAAGAGATACACTACGTTATATACCCGAAAACCTTTCGCAATACAAAAACCTCACCTATTTAGAATTGAGAGAGCCAATTGAAACAGATTGGAGTAATTTAATGAAAACAATTTGCAATTTTAGCCATGTAAATCAAATTATTATCAATTACAAAAACTACCCTGATATACCAGATCAATATAAAGGCAAAATAACGGGACTTATTTTTAATAATTCTGACAAAATTGACTCGTTAGATAAAAAAGTTTTTTCCGAAAGTAAAATCACTTACATCGAATCCGATAATAATAATTCATTTTTGTCTGATGAAATTTCT
>JFJP01001797.1_pt1 | contig 29344 bp, 20 predicted proteins | sample 431651 | NCBI WGS metagenome assembly JFJP01 (sample SAMN02602958, study PRJNA72255) | Microbial mat metagenome, whole genome shotgun sequencing project. | biome: fresh water; feature: sink hole; material: water; isolation source: purple microbial (photo- and chemosynthetic) mats found in... | reverse complement strand
TTGTTTTGGCAAGAGTCCGCTGGCAAGAATCAAAATGGCCGCCTCCGATGAAATCCCGGGGGCGATGTCGGACTGCGCAATTCCTGACTTGCTCCGGAGGGTTTCATCCGGCATGTTCCAGATGCAAACAACCCCAAAATCCGATGAAAGAACTCATTGATGCATGGAAACGGGTGGACCGCAATAAAATCGCGGCCCTTCTGAGTGTGGTCCCGGGTCTCGGACATCTTTACAAACATCATTATGGCGCCGCCCTCGCCATCATGCTCCCGGGAAACATCTTGATGGTGTTCATCGCGGCGTGGCTGAGTTTCGCCACGCTCGGTCTGGCCCTGATCCTCGTGCCTGCGGTCTGGTTCTCAGGGGTGGCCGCAGCCGCCTATTATGCGACTGACGAGCACGGCATGCATCCCTGGCTGCATGTCTGGAACTACCGCCGGGCGAAACCCGCCATGCTCGGGAAGAAAACCTAACAGCGGCGGGTGAGGCGCTTTTCCTGATCCCGCTTCTCCGGAAAATCAAACTTGGAGCGGGCTGGCGCACCGTGTATTGCCAGCAGCGATACCATGAGCGTGAGCCCGGCACAGAAGCATCTTTTTTACACGGAAATCGCAAAGCTGCTTGAGGCGGGATTCGACATCCGCAAGGCGGCGGCGGTGTTGACGGACACCAAGCCTCCCTTGCCGCAGCTCAGGTTGTTAGACAGCCTGAGCCGCGGACTTGACGCGGGGCAATCGATCACCGGGGCGTTCGCCTGGGACAGCGGGGCCATCAGCGAACTGGAGCGCGGCATCATCGGAGCCGGCGAGCGCGGGGGCAAACTGGCACCCGCATTCCAACATCTTGCCGGGTATTTCGGCATGTTGGCGGCCACCCGCCGGGACATGGTGCGGGGCATGATCTATCCGGTCATCGTGCTGCACTTGGGCATCTTCATCGCCATCGTGCCGGGGGCCCTGATGTCCGGCACCATGACCCATGGGCAGATTTCCGGCAGCGTGGTGACGAGCCTGCTGCTCGTCTATGCGGCGGCTTTCATCCTGGTGATGGCGATCCGCGCGATTCTGCGGCTGGCTCCGGGAAATTCCGGGATCGACCGCTGGATCAGCCGGATTCCATGGATCGGCGCGGCCCGCCGGAACCTGGCGATGGCGCGGTTCTGCAAAGTCTATCATTCCTGTTTGCTGGCCGGCATCTCGATGGCCGAAACCATGCAACTGGCATCTGGAGCGGCCCAAAGCGGCCTGATCCGCGAAGCGGGTTCGCGGTTGACGCAGGTGGTGAAAACAGGCGGTGCGCTCGGACCGGCGTTCATGGCGGAGGAGGCATTCCCGAAGGCCTTCGCCCGGTCCTACTCGACGGGTGAGGAGGCCGGCACGCTGGATACGGACCTCGCCAACTGGTCCAGGTTGTTTCAGGAGAATGCCGCCTCAAGCGCCAAGACGATGGCGGTGATGGTGCCGAAGGTGATGTATTTCCTCATCCTCGCGTTTGTCGCTTGGAAAATCGTGGGATTCTACGGCGGCTACTACGAGAGCCTTGAGCAGATCGGCGAGTGAATCCGGAGAAAAACCCGGGAATTCTTCAAAAAAACGCCCGGATCCCAATGAAGGGAACCGGGCGCTTGTGAAAACTTATCAAGAAGGGGTAGCCGGATTACCAGCGACCACCACCGCCGCCGCCGCCACCTTTGTGACCGCCGCCGCCGCCGCCTTTGTAGCCGCCGCCGCCGCCGCCACGACGATCACCGCCGCCGCCGCCACCACCGTAGCCACCGCCACCACCGCCGCCGTAACCACCGCCACCACCGCCGCTTGGACGGGATTCCTTGGGTTCGGACGCGTTCACGCGGAGAGCACGACCGTTGTAGTCGTAGTCGTTGAGAGCCTCGATGGCTGCGTTCAACTGGGTTTGGTCACCGAGGGTCACGAAAGCAAATCCCTTGGATTGCCCGGTTTCACGGTCGGTGATGATTTTGACCCGTTCAACAGGTCCAAAAGCGGCGAAGAGGCCAGTAACGTCTCCTTCAGTAGCGGTGTAGGGCAGGTTGCCCACGTAGATATCCATTTAATTCAATTCTAATGACGCCATGATGATTCAGCACTTCTTCCGACCATGGCGTCACGGATCAAACAAAGAGCGATCAAACAAACTAAAGCCGTTCAATCGACCCGTAGGTAGACCCCGGCGGAACGACTTGGCAAGAAATGATTTTTTATTAAATTCCGGACAGGAGCACCTGAAAGCCCGAAAGCCATTCAAATTTTGAGGAAAACGATTTGACTTCCCGGTACGAGATGTTCATTTGCCAACCCGTTTGACGATTGACGAAACACGGAGGATCAGGTGCGCTCCCCCCTCCCGGTTCAGGCCTCCGAAGAGGACCATCCGAAATTCGAGACTGATTGCGCGCCGCAACCAGGACGGCGATGCCGACGTGATCAGGCCTCTAAAATTGGAAAAAACCTGCGTTTTAATTCCAGCCGCCTCGTTCGTTTTTATGTCCGCATCCGCATTTCCTCACCGTCTCCGCGTGGTTCCATGCATGCTGCTTGCTGCGTCCGGCTTCCTCTTGACCGCCGGTGCCCAAGTCGATGAAGACATCAACCAATCCATTTGGAAACAGAAATTCGGGGTTCTGGATGCCCAGATGAACGAGTATCCGCCGTATGCGGGCTGGCTCTCCCAGGATGCCGATGGTGACGGAAACAATAACCGCACCGAGTTCATCGCGGGGACGAATCCATTCCTCAAACTGCCGACGGAAGCCCACTTCCGCCCGCCGACGGTTGCCACCGGTCCGACGACCTTGTCGCTCAGCTTCCCAACCGTCCCCGGCAAGCTCTACGGTGCCGAGAGCAGCCCAAGCCTGGTAGAGACGTGGTCGAATGCCGCAATGCCCCGTGTCGTAGGCGACGGGACGAACAAGACACTCGTCGTCCCGAAAAGCACCGGAAAATTTTTCCACCTCACCGTGACCGACCAAGTGACGCAGGGCGATCAAGTCAGTGACTGGGCCAAGCACATGCTGGGACTTTCACCGGGCGCGCCGATCTCATCCCAGACCAGCTTTGACTCCAACTCGCTCGCCGCCAGTCTGGAGACCCAGAACATCGTTTCCATCAGCGCGGAGGACACCGTCGCGACCCAACCTGCGGATGGATCCGCACCGGGCGACGATTACGGGGTGATCCGCGTGACCCGTTCAGGTTTCATGATGCTTGGAGCCGCGACGGTGCCTCTCACCAGGAGCGGAACCGCCGTGGAAGGCGTGGATATCGAGCCCCTGCCGGATTCCCTGACCTTCCCGGCCGGCGTCAACTCACTGGATGTCCGGATCACCCCGGTTTTCAACGCGAGCCGGACCAGCCCTGCCACGGCATTCCTAACAATCGCCAGTCCTGGCTCCGCCGGTTCCGGAGGAAACTATTCCCTGGGCAGCCCGACTTCGGCAGGAGTGACGGTTTATCCATCCGGAAATCCCACGGGCAGCGGACTCACCGCGGATTATCATGCCGGTATGGCCGCCACCTATAGCTACACGAAAACCAATGCGACCTCGGGCGCCGCAGTGGTGACTTACACCAGCACCCCGGCCACTCCCTATGCCGTCGGCAGCCAGGTCACACTGCAATTCACCTCGGGAAACCTGAATGTCTCCGCATACAACTATCCGCTCACCTACACCATCACCGCGCTGCCAGCCGCATCTTCGTTTTCCGTTGCCATCACAGGCACCGTGCCTTCGACCGGCACCGGCAGCTTGAGCATTGCATTTGCCGGGACTCCGGTCTCACGGGTCGATCCGACGATTGACGCAAACTGGGGCTATGGAAGTCCCAACGGCACATCCCTCGTCGATGCCGACAATTATGCGGTCCGCTGGGAGGGTTATCTATCACCATCCATCACGGCCACTTACAGTTTCCAACTTGATGCGGATGACAAGGCACGGGTCCTGCTCGATACCGGGTCCGGCCTCGTGCCGATTCTTGAAAACGGCTGGGATACCCCGGCCACCGGCGGCTTCAAACAAAGCCCGGGATACGCACTCGCCGCCCCCTCCACCCCTGCCGGTCGCTATCGGATCCGGGTCGAATTCGTGGAAACCACCGGATCCGCCAAATGCAGACTGCAGTGGAAGGTGGGAAACGCCAATTACACGAACATTCCGTCAGATAACATTTGGAAAGACGTTTCCTCAACCGTTGCCAACAGTACCAACAATGTTTGGAATACCTACTATTTCAAGAACGCCCCCATCGCGGAGCCGCTTCCTCCCGCGCAGTTTTCCTCAGCGATTACCAACGGAAACAACGGAGATTGGGGCGTCGGCAGCCCGGATCCATCGATCAATCATAACTATTTCACCGTCCGGTGGACTGGCCAGATCCTACCCCGGTATTCGCAACTCCACTACTTCGTCGCCCGCGTGGATGACGGTTTGAAACTATGGGTAAACAACCAACTCGTCATCGATCGCTGGCCGGGCGGTAGTGTCACTGACAGCACCGGATCGATTTACCTTCAGGCGGGTATTCGTTACGACATCAAGATGGAATACTACGAATCGACCGGTGCGGCGGAAGCCCGCCTCTCGTGGTACAGTGAAGATCAGGCGAAACAAATCATTCCGACCAACCGCCTCTTCCCCACGCAGGTCTCGCCCCCCGCCATCACCAGTCCCACCGATGCGGTGACGATCCTCGGGGCAGGCACCCCGTTCTCCACGAACCTCACCTCCAGCAACGGTGGAACCATCTCCGCCAGCGGACTTCCACCGTGGCTCACTCTGGCCAACGACGTGGTGAGCGGCACTCCGCCCGCCGCCGGCATCTATCAATTCAGCCTGACCACCACCAACCCGGCCGGCACCAGCAGCGTGGTGATGACCCTCGAAGTGCAGGCCACGCCAGGGCTGCTTACCCGTGAAGCATGGACTCCCGGCGTGAGCGGTCCGGCGGTTTCCAATATCCCATGGACCACTCCACCCGCCGCCACCGACACGGTCAGCACCGCGGAGGATACCACCGCCTATGATGGCGACAATACCGGCGTACGCCTTCGAGGTTATTTCATCGCTCCGACCACCGGCAACTACTACTTCTGGATCGCCGCCAGCAACACCGCCGAGCTGTGGATTTCCAACGATTCGGAACCGGTGAACAAGGTCCGCCGCGCTTCCGTCACGGACTCGCAGGCGCGCACGTGGAACGCCCAAGCCAACCAGAAATCGCCATGGCTTTCACTCAAGGCGGGCGGGAGATACTACATCGAGGTGCTACACAACACCGGCAGCAGCGGTTCCTCCAGCCATCTGTCCGTCGCCTGGTTCCTCGACCCCACCGGCAACACCGCCAACCCGATCGCCAACGGATGCCCGCCCGCCTCCGCCGCCATCGGGGGGATTCTTCCAAGCCACGTGCTCTCGCCGTGGGACAATCCGCCAACCACCACCATCCCCGGCACGCTCTACGTCACGAACCTTCAAGGCGTGCAGGGACTCAGCGGCATCACCGCCACCGGCGGCGCCTTCCTGCGGGTGAACGGATCCACCGCCGTGCTGCAACTCAACTACAGCGGGCTGACATCGGGCGCCACCTCCCGCAAAATTTATAACAGCGCGGGTGACGTCCTGTTCGATCTCAACGCCCAGGAGAAAAACCACCCCGCGCTGAAGACTTCGGACGGAGGATACACCTGGAACATGCGGGCATCCGACGTCGCGGACCTTGAAAACGGAGGCGTCTATCTGGGCATTTCCACCCTCAATAATCCTAACGGAGAAATCGCCGGCACCTTCGGCAAGATCACCGGCTCCCAGACCGCCCCCGCCCCGCCCGCCTATCCATCGTGGCCGGATCTCCATGCCACCAGCGACGCCGCGAACTCCCGCTTTCTTACCCAGGCCACCTTTGGCCCGAGCATTTCCGACATGGCCACAGTCAAATCGACAGGCTACCGGCCGTGGATCGAAACCCAATTCATGACCCCGGCAACCAAGAACGTCCCCTATGTCCTGAGCAACCTCAGCGCCGACCCTCAAAACCCGTACGGCAGCCAACTGATGTTCAATTCCTGGTGGAAAAACTCCGTCACCGCACCGGACCAGTTGCGCCAGCGCGCCGCGTTCGCCCTGAGTGAAATCCTCGTCGTATCGGACACCGGCCCGCTCAACAACAACGGACGCGTGCTCGCCGACTACTACGACAGCTTGCTGGACAATTGCTTCGGAAATTTCCGCGATATTCTCAAGCAGGTCACCCTCAGCCCAGCCATGGGCGTCTATCTCGACATGCGGGGCAATGCCGCCGGCAACATTGTCACCGGCCAGATCCCTAACGAAAACTACGCCCGGGAGATCCTCCAGCTTTTCTCCGCCGGCCTCTATCGGACATGGTCGGACGGCACTCTGATACTCAACTCGAAGGGCAATGCCATTCCCACTTACGGGCAGGACGAAATCAGCGGCTACGCCCGCGTCTTCACCGGTTGGAACTGGGGACAGCGCCTCGCCGGTGGCCGGTTGCCGACCGCGACCAATCCATCCTCCAACTATCTGGACCCGATGACCTTGATCCCCAGCCGGCATGAGCCCGGGACAAAACGCCTGCTGGACAACGTCATCCTCCCCGCCGCGACCGTCACATCGTCCACCACCACCCTGACCGATCCGGAGTCTCCTTACTGGGTTTACGATCCGCAGGCGCTTCCCGAGACCGCTCCTTACACGCGGATTACCAATCTCTACGACATCAACGGCCTCCGGGACCTTGAGGTGACCTTCGACAACATCATGGCGAATTCCGCCGTCGGTCCCTATATCTGCCGCCAGCTCATCCAGCGCCTCGTGACCAGCCACCCGAAGCCGGAATACGTGCACCGCGTCGTCCGGGCCTTCCATGGCGAGCAAAATGTCGATGGTCTGCGCACCGGCGTGCGCGGCGACATGAAGGAAGTCTTCCGCGCCATCCTGCTCGACTACGAAGCACGCAGTACTACCGCCGCGGCGGACCCCAAGTATGGCAAACAACGCGAGCCCCTGCTCCGCGTCACCGGTCCGGCGCGCGCGTTGCCGGCAGCCGCATTTACTAACAGCACCTACACCCAGAACGGCCTGGGAACCATCACCATCACCACCCGCGACAGCAGCAACAACCCGGTCCCCCACCGGCTCGTGAACGAAAACGTCAGGCTTTCGGATTTTGTCGCCCAGAGCGGCTCCCCGGAATTGCCAACCGCGAAAAACTATTCGATCTCCAGCGTCACGAGCACTTCGTTCACTGTCGATAACAACACCACGACCCTCGGCGCCACCTATACCATCTCCGGCCTCAGTGCCACCATCAACACCGCGGGCTTCGCCGCCCCGGACGAACTCTACATAAGCTTCACGACCGGCGGGCTTGCGGGCGTGGGGAAAAGATATGCGGTTACCAGTTCCTCCGGCACATCGTTCACGGTGGCCCTGGACCCGGCTCCCGTGACCACCACCGGAGGAAACTGCCTGATTCCCAGACTCAACGCGGGCTACAACGTGACCGGCGGCGGTGGTGCCCAGTCGATCACCCTGCAGACCTCGGGAAACCACGATCTAACCGCGGGCGCGGACTTTGTGCTGCTCAAGTTCTCCGTGCTCAACTCCCCCGCCCCCGCGAGCAACGGGATCTACCAAGTCAACTCGGTCTCCGCGCCCAACTCCTTCAGCGTGTCTCCTCCGGCCGCCCCCGCCATCACCACCGGATCGCAGGGCAGCAACAGCGTAACCGTCTATCCGCTCAAGGGATCCCAATGGGTCCGCTCGGGAACCGTCACGGTTGACCCTAGCACCTGGGCGGTCGGCTACACCCTGGGAACCACCGCCACCGCCCTCAACCAGACACCTTTGAATTCGACCACCGTCTTCAACTTCTTCCAGCCGGACTACCAATATCCCGGTGAAATGGCCAGGGCTGGAATGACCACGCCGGAGTTCCAGCTCACCAATGACTCGAACACCATGAATCTCACCAATGTCATCAGCCAGATCTCGCCCGCCAGCGGAAATCCGAATGGTTACAGCAGTTTCTTCAACGGCAACGCCGTCACCGTCGATCTCGGTCCCTACATGACGCCGGGGCAAACCGGCAACGCCAACATCGCCACCTTGGTGAACACGCTCGCGGTTCTGCTCACCGGCGACAACCTGAGCGCCCCGGTGAGAACCACCATCACCGACTTTGTCGCCAACACGACGAATTTCCCCTACACCAGTCCCACTCCATCCACCACCCAGATGCGGGACAGGGTGCGCGCGGTCGTCCACCTGATCCTCACTTCCGCCGAGTACGCCATTCAGAGATAAATCCGACCATGAAACAAGAATTCCACGTCCCTTACCTATCCCGCAGGAACTTTCTCCAGCGTTTCGGAAGCGCGGCGCTCGGCACCACGGCCCTCGCGAAAACCCTCAGCGAACTGCGCACGCTCAACTGCGCCGTCGCCGCCGGCGCTCCACCCGGCGACTACAAGGCGCTCATCTGCGTCTTTCTAAACGGTGGCAACGATTCCAACAACATGATCATCCCCACCATCCCGGCCGAGTGGGCGAACTACGCGGCCATTCGCGGGCCCGCGCTCGCCCTCCCGAACGCCGTCCCCGGCGACCCGGCGACCGCGCTCGCCCTGGACTCCCTCAACGGCCAGCCCGGCTACCCGGCGGATGACTATCACGACTACGGCTTTCACCCGGCAATGCCGGAAATGCGGGCGCTCTTCAACGCCGGTGTCGTCGCCCCGGTGTTCAACGTCGGCACTCTCAGCTTTCCTCTAACCAAGGTCCAGTACAGCGCGAACAGCGTGCCGCGCCCGCCCCAGCTGTTCTCCCACAGCGACCAACAGACCCAGTGGCAGACCTCCCTGCCTGACCAGCCCTACACCAGCGGCTGGGGCGGTCGCATCGCCGATCTGTTCACCGCCGCGAATTACAACGTGGGCGGCGGCATTTCGATGGCGGTGACACTCGCCGGATCCAACATCTTCGAAGTCAGCAGCAGCAATCTCGCCCCGCCCTACGCGATCACCACCAGCGGTGCGGTGCAGCTCAGCGGCTTCGGCACCGCCACCCCGAAAACCGCGCGCAGGAGGGCGCTGGACTCGATTCTCAATACGAACAAGAACTCACCGAATCTCCAAACCAAGGCCTACGCCGAGATTTTCGACCATTCCATCGATCAAGCCGAGTCCCTCTCCACGGCGCTGGCCGCCAATGCCAGTGCCTCGTGGCTTTCCCATTTCAACACCTCGATCACCACTCCGAATGGCGGTGCCACCTTCAACTCGGGCCTCATGAGCCAAATGAGAATGGTCGCCCGGCTTATCGACCTCGGCAGCAGGTCCGTGGCGAACGGCGGACTTGGCATGAAGCGTCAGATCTTCTTCATCCAGGTCGGCGGATATGACACCCACACCAACCAGACTAACAACCAGGGATCCACCACCGCCGACAACGCCAAGGTCATCATCGGCGATCACGCGAACCGCCTCGCCGACCTGAGCAAAACCATGAACGCGCTCTATCAGGCATTGTCCGCCATTGGCCGCCCGGTGGGATCCCCCGCCGGCACCGCGTTGCTGAAGGACAGCGTCACCGCATTCACCGCCAGTGATTTCTCCCGCACCTTCCCCACAAACGGCTACGGCAGCGACCACGGCTGGGGCGGCCACCAGCTCGTGATGGGCGGTGCTGTCAAGGGGCGCGCCACCTACGGGAAGTTCCCGGTTCTCGCCGTGAACGGTCCGGACGACACCAGCACCGGCCGCTGGATTCCCACCACCGCCGTCGATCAGTACGCGGCGACCATCGCCACTTGGTTCGGCGTCGATTCCGAGGGGCTCAATACGGTTTTCCCCAATCTCGGCCGCTTCTCCACCCCGAATCCCGGCTTCCTCTAACATGAAGTCGTGGCGATTTGGTATTCTTGGCCTCATCACGCTGGTCCTCCTTGGAAACTGGATTTCCCGCCGGATCGAGACCAACGCCCCGGCTCCATCACTGGCGGCGCAAAACGATACTCCCAAGCCAACCACCCCGCCCACGGTCGCGGATCAAAATCCGCCAACTCCTGCCGCCGTGCGTCCCGTGCCGATTCCACCGCCGCCACATCCGGAACCATCCCGCACTGGCAATGCGCGCGGGTTTGAGAACCCACTGGTCACCTCCGATCCCCCCACCACGCCGCCGCCCCGCCAAGCGGCGGAGGCGGACCCGGAGGTTGTCGTGGATTTCGACCAAATCTCGCTGATGCTCCGCGATTACCGCTCCCTCGCCGGGGAAAATCCCGTCGGGACCAATGCCGAGATCATGAAAGCCATCATGGGTGCCAATCCGAAGGGGGCGCAACTCGGCCCGCCGCAGGGACAGGGCATCAACGAAAACGGCGAGCTCGTTGACCGATGGGGAACCCCCTATTTTTTCCATGCGCTGGCGAAGGATCTGATGGAAATCCATTCTGCCGGCCCCGACCGACGGATGGGGAATGAGGACGACCTCGTCGGTCGCTAGATTCTCCGCATCCGGATCATCGTGAGCCCCGCAACCATCAGTAGAAACAATCCCGCCACCGACGGCTCGGGCACCAGCGTGTAAGATACCGTCAGGAGCGGCGGCGGGACCAGCCCGCCAGGTTCCCCCGTCGATCCGAAACGCCGTCCAGTGCCGAGCGCGGTTTCGTTCTGATTGACCAGGATAAATCCGAAATTGGTCTCAGGAGCGTCCAGCCAGCCTTGGACATCGCCCGCCATCGTCGGTGAGGAGGGCCACAAATAGCTGCCGACATTACTGACGAAAGTCGTGGCGCTGGCGGTCTCCGCATAGTCCTGCCCAATCAAGGCACCCGCACTCGCCCACGGCGTGGATCCATAGTGTCGATCATTCCATGTCGCATCGCCCAAGGCCGCCCCGGATCCCGTCGCAAGGCTGCCCGTGCCTTCACCCCAGCTCACCAAAAGCCGATAGAGACTGAAATCCGAATTCGCCGCCCCCCCATGCTGATCCGGATCCGGCTGTCTCGATACGTACAACGCGACCTCCGCGCCCGTCACCAGGGCACCCTCCGGAATCGATCCCAGATCGAACCGGAACATCGCTTTCGACCGGGCGTATTGTTGGTTGGTCCCGGACACCAGTGTGGTCCCGCCCAGATTGAAATCCTTGTTGCCCTCGAAAATCGAGGTGTCCGCCACCGCCGGGACAGTGACTGTCGCTGCGGACAGCCCGCCACAGAGCATCGGAAAAACCAGCCACCGCAGTGTGGAAACGATTGAAGGGCAGCAGGACTTCATCCCCCCAACCTTGACCAAAAAAGCCAGGTTTCAAGTAGGGAGTGCATGACCCGAACCCCGGCTCAGGCCTACAGCTTTTCCACGCCCACTTCATGGCGCTGGCCGTCGATGGTCAGAACCATCCTCCTGACCGCCCCCCCGTTAGAATGAGCCGGGGACACCGGCGCGGCGGGAGTCGGAGCTGGAGCTGGCGGCGCCTTGGCCACGGCGGGCGGCGCGGCCGGAGTTCCCTTGACGAGGGCTTCCACTTGCTGGGGAAACATCGCAAAAAGAACCGCAGTTTCATCGTCCACGGGCAGGCCCTTCGCCGCGCATTGGCTGCGGTATCCTTCCAAGCCCGGAGCAAGCAGATCCGCCGGACGCCCGGTGACCGCCTTGCTGCCGGTTTGTTTTTCGACCATGGCGAGAATCTCCGGGTTGATCGGGCCCGGAGCCTTGCCATATTTCCCGAGCGCGATGTCCTGGGCCGGCTGGCAGATCATCTTCCAGCGGCCGAACTTGATGTTCATCATCGCCTGGGTGCCGACGATCTGCGAGGTGGGAGTCACCAGCGGAATCCAACCGAGCGCCTCGCGGACCACCGGGATTTCGCGGACGACTTCATCGAACTTGTCGGCCATCCCCTGCTCGGCGAGTTGATTGCGGAAATTGGAAAGCATGCCCCCGGGGACCTGGAAAACGAGGATGTCGGAGTCGATGCGCTCGTTCGCCGGACTGGTGAACGCACTGAGCTGCTGATAGACATCCTCGAAGTGCACGCGGAGCTGTTGCAGCAGGGCGGGATCATAGTCGGGACGTCGCGGGTTCCCGTCCAACAGGGCGAGCATGCGCACCGTGTCGGGCTGGGAGGTGCCGTTGGCAAAGGGGACGATCGACGTTTCCACCGCATCCACACCGGCCTCGATGGCGGCGAGATAGGCGGCAGCTCCAAGCCCCGCGGTGTCGTGGGTGTGGAGCGTGACGGGCAGACCGACCTTGCGTTTGAGTTCCTTGACCAGGTTGTAGGCGACGTGCGGCGTCATGATGCCGGACATGTCCTTGATGCCGATGGAATGGCAGCCGAGTTCCTCAAGTTCGACGCCCATTTTGATGAACGCCTCGATGGTGTGGACCGGGCTGGTGGTATAACAGATTTCTCCCCGCGCGTGTTTTCCGCAGTCGCGCACCGTCCTGATCGAGGTGATGAGGTTGCGGGTGTCGTTGAGCGCGTCGAAAATCCGGAACACGTCCTGGCCGGCCGCGGCGTCGGCGCGGATGAACGCCTCGACCACGTCATCCGGGAAACTCGTGTATTGCACGATGTTCTGCCCGCGCAGGAGCATGATTTGCGGGGTCTTGGGCGCCACCTTCTTGAGGGCGCGGAGCCGGTCGAACGGATTTTCGTTAAGGTAGCGCAGGCAGGAATCCACGGTCGCGCCGCCCCACGTTTCAAGGCCGCTGAAGCCGATCTCGTCGAGTATGGGAGCCGCAGCGAGCATCTGCGCGGTGGTCATGCGGGTGGCGGCCAGCGATTGGTGGCCGTCGCGAAGGACGGTGTTGTTGAAAGTGACACGTGGCATCTTTTGGAGTGGTTGTTGGTGGATTGAGGGATTCGTTTTAGATGAAGGTCGTTGAAATGGGAATTGTATTTTGGCGCATTCTCGCAGCGGCCATGGATTTCGACGATCACGGGACATAGCGGATCACCCAATAAATGTGGGCGATCGCGATGTGGACGATCATCATGGGGAACGCGTGCTTGGTGTAGGTGACGAAGCTGAACGGCACTCCATTGCGCTCGGCGATGCCGGCCACCGTCAAGTTCGCGCTGGCTCCGACCAATGTACCGTTTCCTCCCAGACAGGCGCCGAGCGACAAGGCCCACCACAGCGGCAGAAGTCCCTCAGGTCCGCCAAACGCGGGGGCCATCGACTTGATCATGGGAATCATCGTGGCGACGAACGGGATGTTGTCCACGATGGCGGACAAAATGGCGGAGCCCCAAAGAATACCCACTCCCGTGGACTTGAGATCGCCTCCCGTGACCGCCACGAGCTTGTCGGCCAGCATTTTCAGGAAGCCGGTGTGCTCGACGCCGGTCACCACCACAAACAGCCCGATGAAGAAAAACAGGGTGATCCATTCCACCTCGTTGAAAACCTTGGTAACGCTTTCGGTTTGCGCTTCGGAGGATTTCCCGACGTTGTCGAGCAGCAGCATCAGGGTCGCGCCGGCGATGCCGATGGTTCCCGAATCAAGGCCGATGAAACGAGCGAAAATGAAAGTCACGAGCACGGCACCGATGACGACCAGTGACTTGATGAGCAGAACCTTGTCGGTAATGGCGGCGCGCTCGTCGAGGGCCATGATGTGGGCCTTGGCCTCGGGCGTGGTGCGCAGCTGCCTCCCCCAGAAGAAGTGGATGGCGAGCACATGCACCACCAGGATGATGGCGATGACCGGAGCAAGATTCACCACAAAGGCATTGAACGAGAGGTTCGCACCGGCTCCGATGATGATGTTAGGCGGATCGCCGATCAAGGTGGCCGTGCCGCCGATGTTGGAGGCGATGACCTGGGAGAGCAGGAATGGATAGGGAGGCACCTTGAGTTGACTACAGATCACCAGCGTCACCGGGACGACGAGGAGCACGGTGGTGACGTTGTCCAGCAGCGCGGAGACCACCGCCGTGACCACCACCAGTAGTGCCAGAATGCCTGCGGGGTTGCCCTTGGCCAGCTTGGCCGCCCAGATGGCGAGGTATTCGAAAATGCCGCTCTTGCGCGAAATGGACACGATCACCATCATCCCGGTTAGCAGCCCGATGGTATTGAAATCAATGCCGGCGATGGCGCTTTCCTGGCTCAGGATCCCGGTGGAAATAATCAGGATCGCGCCGAGCAAGGCGACGATCGCCCGGTTCAGTCGCTCCGTCATGATGGCGGCGTAGGTGAAGGCCAGGATACCGACGGCAACCCACATCGGCGGAAGTCCTAGAATGGAAGATGGCATGGTGATGGGAGTGGTGGGTTAGGTAGGGCTGGTGACGCGGGCGAGCAGGTCCCAGGTGGAGACGACGCCGGCAAGGAGGTGGCTTTCAGGGTCCACCACGGGAAGCGCGTTGCGTCCGGCGTAGAGGAAATACAATGCGCTGACCAAAGGCTGGTCGGGGCGCAGCACCGTGACGGATGCGTCGTAGTGCTGGCTAACAGAATCGCCGGAGATGGCGGCGTATCGCTCGCGGACTTCCGACAGTGTGTCCTGCAGCAATCCGGCCTCGATCATCCGCTCCACCTGATGTTGAGGGTCGGTTTGTGTCGCCAGGGCCGGCAGCAGGCGGGAAATCAGGTGTTTTTTCGTGAACTGCCCGAGAAAACGCCGGTTGCCGTCCACCACTGGCATCGACAGCACGTGGTTTCGCAATAACAGCTCAACCGCCTCGCCCACCGTCGTGTCGGGAGACAGGACCGGCGGGTCGGTAATCATGATTGATCGGAACGTATGATCCTGGACGGGGTCTTCTGACGGGTTCATCGGGAATGGTGGTTGATCGTAAAAGAAGCGGACCGATCCTGATCCGCCCGCCTTATGAGGGCCACAACCCGGTTTGTCTCCATGGTAAAAAATATGCCGTTCAATTAGCAAGATCCGCGCAGGTCGTCTCGGACACGAATGTCCTGCTTCCGACGGCCCGCCGGTTTCATCCTTCGAACCCGTCCATCATCCGGCGGACGGCGGTGGCGACGGGCAGGGTCTGGTCGGCGACCTGCCATTCGATTTCGGGTAGAAGCCGCATCACCCGCGGGTTGCGGAAGAACCGGTGGCGGAGTTCTTCCGCGATCATGGCGTGCATCCACTCGATCGACTGGTGCTTGCGGCGGGAGGCGAAAACGCCGGATTCACGCGTGGCGGCCGCGAACTGCTCGACGGTTTCCCAAAGCGCGTCGAGGGTTTCGGGAATCAAGGCGGAGCAGGTCGTGCAGCGGGTCCGCCAACCGGGAGTGGCGGGCTGGAGGAAATGGAGGACGCGCTTGTATTCGGTGCTGGCGAGTTTCGCACGGTTGACGTTGTCCCCATCCGCCTTGTTCACGGCAAGCAGATCGGCGATTTCGATTACACCTTTTTTCATGCCTTGCAGCTCGTCACCGGCACCGGCGATCATGACTAGCAGGAAAAAATCCACCATTGAGCGGACGGTGATCTCGCTCTGGCCGACGCCGACGGTCTCCACCAGAATCACGTCGTATCCCGCGGCCTCGCACAGCAGCATCGTCTCGCGGCTCTTGCGACCGACGCCGCCGAGCGAGCCGCCGGAAGGCGAGGGCCGGATGTAGGCGTTCGGCTCGCGGGTGAGGTTATGCATGCGGGTCTTGTCGCCGAGGATGCTGCCGCCGGTGACGCTGCTGCTAGGATCCACGGCCAGCACGGCGACGCGGTGTCCTTTTGCGCATAGCTGGCAGCCGAGCGATTCGATGAGCGTGCTCTTTCCCGCCCCGGGCACGCCGGTGATGCCCACGCGGACCGAGTTTCCGGTTTTGGGGAGAATGCGGGTCAGCAGTTCCTGCGCGAGCGCCTCGTGCGCGGGCAGGTTGCTCTCGACCAATGTGATCGCCCTCGAAAGGATGCCCACATCCGAAGCCAGCACTCCCTGCTCGTAATCATCCAGCGTGAGCCTGCGGCGTTTGACGGGTTGGTGGTTCACAGGGGCGTATCCTTTCAAAGCACCTGGCATGACGCGACAAGTAAATCGCGGATCCTGCTCCGATCCCGCAGGCACCCAGTCCGGGATCGTCGCGGCCGATGCGCGGTCGCGTAAAACCTCCTCATCCGGACGAGGCTGCGGCAGATCAGTCCTGGTAGGCCTTTCCATCATTTCACGTCAGAGATGATCCGCCAGAAACATTTCTCCGAGCTCGAGCGTGCGGACATCGCCGTCCGGGGTGAGGACTTCCAGAGCTCCATCGGCAGTGATTCCGTGGGCCCGGCCGCGGAGCGTCTCCTCGCCGCGGCGGACTCCGATGTCGCTGCCAATGAACGAACAGCGGACGAGATACTCACTGCGGATCATCGGGAATCCGCTTGATAGAAATTCATCGTAACGGGTGAAAAAATCCGCCAGCACGGCATCCCGGAAACGGGTGACATCCACCGGATTTCCAATGCATGCAGCAAGCGAGGTGGCGGGCTGGTCGATGGAGGCGATCAGTTCCGGGTCGAGGTTCAGGTTCACGCCGAGGCCGAGGACCAATCCCACGAAACCATTTCGGGTCACGGTTTCCGCGAGCAGGCCGGCGATCTTGTTACCGCTGACGAGCACGTCATTGGGCCACTTGAGGGTCGCCGGGGTGCCATGGGCATCGAGGGCGCGGCAGACGCTCAAGGCAAGAAGCTGTGAGAGGCTGGCAAGCGGCAGATCCGCAGGTGCGCGGTGCGCGGGTTTGAGCACGAGCGAGACGCAGAGGTTTCCCGGAACATGGGAAATCCAGCGGCGGTTCAAGCGGCCGTGGCCTGCGGTTTGGACGAGCGCCTGGATCACATCGCCGTCGGCCAGATCGTGGAGGTTCGCGAGGGCGTGGAGATTGGTGGACTCCAACTCGGCGAACTCTTTGAGCCGGTAGCGCTTCATGACTTTCTACCCGATGATAGCCAGCTCCTGACCCGCCTGCACCTGGTCGCCCTGTTTGACGTGGATCGCGATGACGGTGCCACTCACCGCGGAGACGATGGCATTGTCCATCTTCATGGACTCGACGATGAGGATCGTATCTCCGGTTTTCACCGTCTGGCCGACCGATTTTTCGATCCGCAGGACGAGGCCGGGAAGCTGGGTGATGACCGGTTGGCCGGCCGCTTTGCCCGCCGCCGGTTTTGGCTCGGCCTTGGGTGCCGCGGCCGCCCGGACCACCGGAGCCGCTTGCGCCGCGCGAACCGCCGTAGCGGCGGCCACCGGAGCCGCCGGGACCATCGGCGCGGGCTGGGCCTCGACACCGGGTTCGCTGACCTCCACGTCATACATGGTGCCGTTCACCAGCGCGTTGGTGCCGTCGAGCACAACCCGATAGATGTTACCGTTCAGTCCGACCGTGCAAATCGACGGGGCGCTGCTGAACGCCGCCTGGGGAACGGGCTGGGCCGGCGCGGCGTTGCGCTTGCGGACTCCGATCGGGCCCTGCCCCTTGAGGAACAACACGCCCTTCTCCTCACAGGTCGCGACGATGAAGATGTTCTCGTCGGTGATCGGCAGGTGTTCGTTCTTGAGCATGGCCTTCGCCGCCGCCACGCCGCGCTTCGGATCCTCCTCGAGCGCCTTGAGATGCTCGGCGGCGGGCGGGAGGTCGAGCTGCTCCATGGCGATCTTGAACACCGTGGCATCGGGCGGAACCGGAGTCTTGCCGTAGTAACCGAGCACCATTTTTCCGTAACCTTTGGCGATCCGGGTCCAGGGTCCGAACATGACGTTGTTGAACGCCTGTTGGAAATAAAACTGGCTGACGGGTGTGACGGAAGAGCCGAGCCCGCCCTTGTTCACGACTTCCCCCATGGCGTGGATGAGTTCGGGGTAGCGGCCCATCAGGTCGTTGTCGCGGAGCATCTGGGTGTTTGCCGTTAGGGCGCCGCCGGGCATCGGGGAGAACGGAATGAGCGGATCCACCCGCATCGACTCGGGCGGGAGGAAGTAGCTCTTCATCGCCTCCTTGAACATGTTCTCGAGTTCGACGATTTTCGGGACGTCCACGTCGAGCGCGTATTCCGTGCCTTTGAGGGCGTGCCACATGGTGAGCACGTCCGGTTGGCTGGCGCCGCCGGAGACCGGGGCGAGCGACAGGTCGATCTGATCCACGCTGGCCTCGATCGCGGCCATGTAGGAAAGCACGCAAGTGCCTGCCGTATTATGCGAGTGGAAGGCGATTTTCATTTTCTCCCCGAGCAGGCGGCGCGCCATCCGGATCGTTTCGTGGACTTTGCGCGGACACGAGGTTCCCGAGGAATCCTTGAAACAAATCGAGTCGAACGGGAGTTTGGAATCAAGGATGTCCCGCAGGGTTTTCTCGTAGAACTCGACGGTGTGCGAGCCGCGGCAGGCGGGTGGAAGCTCCATCATGGTGATGGAAACCTCGTGTTTCAACCCGGCATCGACGATGCCGTGACCCGACGCGGTTAGATTCTCCGCGTCGTTGAGTGCGTCGCAGTTCCGGATGGTCGTTATGCCGTGCTTTTTGAACAACTCGGCATGCAGCTTGAGGATGGCCTGCGGTTGGGCCTTGAGGGCGACGCAAGTGATGCCGCGGGAAAGCGACTGCAGCTGTGCATCGGGACCGGTCGCCTTGCGGAACGCGTCCATCACGTCGAAGGCGTTTTCATTCAAGTAGAAGAACGGCGATTGGAACATCGCCCCGCCACCGGCCTCGAAGTGGGTGATGCCGCATTCCCTGGCGGCGAACTCGACACAGGGCAGATAGTCCGCGGAAAAGACGCGGGCTCCGAAAACGGATTGGAAGCCATCGCGGAAGGCGGTGAGCATGAAGTCGATTTTTTTCATCGGAAGGTGGGAAGGTTTGGCTCGGTAAGGTTCGGGAATCGGATCATTTGCGCTGCAGGTGGGCGACGGCGATGGCCACCGCGATGGCTTGTTCCTCTTTCATCGAATCCGACGACGGGATGGCGAGGTTGACGGGGTCCTCCGCGGGATCGAGATTCATCTTCTTGATCGCCCATGCGAGTGCCGGGATGAAGCAGGCGATGATCATCGCGAAGACGATGGTGAGGCCGTAGGCGGCGAGCATGAATTTGATGGCTTCCATAATGGCGGAGTATCAGGATTGGCTGTTAGCCGACGTATTTGGCGAGCAGGCTGCAGAAGATGCCGGCGATGATCGCGGTGGTGATGACACCGCTGATGTTGGCTCCCAGGGCCGCAGGCATGATCACGGCGTGTGGATTGTCCTTGGAAACAACCTTTTGGGCGACCTTGGCGGTAGTGGGCACGCAACTGACACCGGCAATGCCGACGACAGGGTTCACTTTCCCGCCCGAGACGAAATACATGAAGTAACCGCCGAGCAGTCCGCCGATGCCGGAAAAAAGCAGCGCGAGACAACCTAGCAGAAGCAGCGGCAGGATCTTCGGGTCCATGATGGTATTCGCATCACAAAGGATTCCGAGCATCATTCCGAGAAACATCGTCGATCCGTAGAGCAGCGGGCCACCGATGAAATCCTGGAACGCCTTGATGCCCGATTCGCGCACGACGATTCCGAAAAACAACGAGAAAATCAGGGGTGCCGCCACCGGCAGGAGGAACGAGAGCAGCACGCACATCACCGTGGCCACCACCATTTTTTCGAACGACGTGAAGGTCTTCTGGTTCTTCGGTGCCTCCATCGGGATGCTCCGCAGCCGCTTGGGCACCATCAGTTTGATCAGGTAGGGATAGCCGCCGTAGGTCAGCCCCAGATAGAGATAGGCCACCACGGCGATCGGCACGAACAGGTGGGGCGCGAGTTTCAGCGAGGTGAAAAGCACCATTGGCCCGTCCGCCCCGCCGACGATGGCGATGGCGGCGGCCTCCTTGATGGTGAAGCCGAACCAAGTCGCGATCGGAATGGTTAGGAACGACCCGAGCTCGGCGAACAACGCGAGGATCATGCTGGTGAACGGCCGCGCCAGGATGAAGCCGATGTCGAGCATCGAGCCGATGCCCATGAACACGAAGCAGGCGATGAGGCCGTTGCTGAAGGTGAAGGTGTAGATCGGCTGCAGCCAGTCGATTTGCAGGATCATCATCAGGTCCGCGGCGTTTTGGATCGCATCCGGCGTCGCGCCGGCTTGAGGCTCGACGAACAGGGTGCCCACGCCGCCGTGCAGTTTCAGCGGATCGAAGAACATCACCGCCGCGTTGACCGTCGCCATGCCGAGCCCCATCGGGATCATGATCAGGGCCTCCAGCACTCCCTTGCGCCCGAGGAAGATGAGAACGAACCCCAGGATGATGAGTCCCAACCGGGCCAGGGCCAATTGTGGTGAAACTTCGAGCAGCGAAGTGATTCCTTGAAAAATTTCCTTCAACGATTCGAGATTGATCATCGGGTAGAGTGACGGTGAGAAGCAAATGGCCGGAGCCGGACGTGTGGACCCGGGCGGCCATGCACGCGATTGAAACTACTTCAGGCATTCAACCGGCGGCAACTTGGGCGCTGGTCCCGGCACCGTCTCCCCGGATCTTATGGAATGTTGTGCATTTCCCCCGAATCCCCTTCCGCCCAAAGCCCGTTCATGCGATCCTGGCCGCATGAGTCCAGCCTGGGAGATTCAAGGCGTCCCAACTGATTCCACTAACAAAAATCGTGTTCACCAAAATCAATACCCTTCTCACCCGCATCGAAGCCACCCACGGCGTCCGGATCATTTATGCGGTCGAGTCCGGAAGTCGGGCGTGGGGGTTCGCCTCGCCGGACAGCGATTATGATATCCGTTTCCTCTTCATCCGGCCGGCGGGATCCTACGTCTCGGTGCAGGAAGGTCTCGAATCCATCGACTTGCCCTTGGAAGGTGAGTTGGATGCCGGTGGCTGGGACATCCGCAAGGCGGCGGGATTGTTAGTGAAGTCCAACGGCGCGCTCGTCGAGTGGCTGCACTCGCCGATCATCTATCGAAACGAGGACGGTTTCCGCGAACGCTGGCAGTCGATGGCCCGTGAGGTTTTCTCTCCCCGCGCGTCTTCGGATCACTATCGCGGACTCGCGAAACAGATGGTGCTCGGAAAGCTCTGCGGCGACACGGTTCGGGCGAAAGATTATCTCTATGCGCTGCGGGCCGTGCTTGCCGCAAAATGGATTGCCGAAACCCATTCCATCCCGCCGGTGCCGTTTGCCGATCTTTTCGCCACCGCGCCTCATTCCATCGGGTCGCTGATTCCAAAGTTGCTAGAGCACAAGGCCCGGACGGCGGAGAGCGAGCGGATGGAACGCCTCCCGGGGTTGGATGCCTTCCTGCACGGGTTTCTGGACAGCACGCCGCCCCTCCCCCAAGGCAGTGGTGACTTTTCCTCACTTGACCGCCTGTTGCGGAGCGAGATTTGCCGCCCGGTCAAACTTCTCCAGCCCGCTGATTTCACCCTGGAGCGCATCCGTCAGCCGGATTTGTTACTGTTGGATACCATTGCCGGCAGCCACGCCTATGGCACGGCCATCGACGGCTCGGATGAGGATCGGAGAGGGGTTTTCGTCGCGCCGCGTTCGTTCATCGGCGGCTTGGACGCCATCGAACAGGTGGCCGACGAGCGCAACGACCAGGTCTATTATGAGATCGGTCATTTCATTTCACTGCTTCTCAAGAACAACCCGAACGCCTTGGAACTTCTGGCAATGCCGGAGGACTGCATCCGCTATCGGCATCCATTGTTTGATTTGTTGGATCCTGGGATTTTCCTTTCCAAGCTGTGTGCGAAAACCTTCGGCGAATACGCGATGGGCCAGATCCGCAAGGCGCGCGGGTTGAACAAGAAGATCGTCAATCCGCAACCGGAGAAGCGCCTGGCATTGCTGGATTTCTGCCATGTGCCGCATGGCCAGGGCAGCGTGCCGGTGCTGGAATGGCTTTCAGCTGGAAATTTCGATCCGCGGAAATGCGGGCTCACGTCCGTCCAGCACGCCGCCGGGATGTTCGCGATCTATCATAATCCGGACGCCGCTTGCCGGGGCCTGGTCTCACCCAAAGATCCGGACGCGCTCATCTTCACCAGCGTGCCGAAGGAAGCGGAACCTATCGGCTGGATGCAGTTCAACCACGACGCCTTCCGCGCCCATTGCAAGGCGCACCGCGAGTATTGGGAATGGGTCGGCCAGCGGAACGAGGAACGCTATGCCACCAACGCCCAGCACGGGCGCGGCTATGATTCCAAAAACCTGCTGCACACCATCCGCCTGCTCGACATGGCGGGTGAGATCGCCCGGGAGGGAGTGCTCCGCATCCGCCGGCCGAATCGCGAGTTCCTGCTCCGTGTTAGGTCGGGGGAGTTCGACTACGAAGACCTCGTCAGCCGCGCGGAGGAGCAACTCACGAGTGTCATGGTGACATTCGAGGAGTCAAACTTGCAGGATCAGCCGGATCGTGAGCGGGTGAACCGCCTGTTGGTGGAGATCCGGGAGATTTTTTAATTTCCGGATGTCGCGTTTCTCCCGGGTCCGGCCGGTTCTTAGAAATTCAGTTCCATTTCGGCCGCCCATTTCCGGAGCAGGGGAATGCGTTGGGCAAAAACATGTTGGTTCCGCCGGCCCCGGACCTGGATGATCCGGCGTGACCGCCGGTCCACTTCGATGGTCAGGTGGCTGGTGGGAATCAATTTTCCTGCGACCATTTCCTCCGTGCGGACGCTGAAAATGGAGCATCTTCCGAGTTTGCACGACCGCCCGTAGGTATCGACGCAGTGTTTCATCGCCCGGCTCTCGGCGACGAGTTGCCATTGGTGGGTAAGCTCCTCGATCCGGCATCGCAGCGTTTCCTTTCCTTCCACGCGCATGGATTCAAAAGGCCTGGAACGTGGAAGGCGCGCCCATTGCCCGGCATTGATGTGATGGAGGTCGTATCGAAGATGCGGACAGTGGATGTCACTTCGCAACCCGCCAGGTTGGCCGATCCGGGCCAACCTGAGAATGGAATTCCAAAAGCGGCGGCAGTGCGACAGAAGTTCTTTGAGTGGCAGCCCGACCAACACTTCCGCCCGATGACAGTCGTCCTTGCGGATTACCTCTAGCAGGGTGTCGGCGATCAATCCGAAGTGCTTGGGATTGAAATTTCCCGCAGCAGCCAGTTTCTCAAACAGTCGCGACCAAACCGCATCGTTGGAAAGATCGTCGACCATGCGGCTGGACAACACTTCTGTCAGAAGTGCGGGTGAGCCTCCCAGCGCATGGATCTGTCCCCGGCGCAGCGCCTGCCGGATGGTTAGTTCTGCGGGCGCGTTCATTGCCAGATGAAGCGCGCGCGAAGTGATGGACGGAGGCATCCCCTGGACGTTTCTCAAACTGCCGCCGCTGGCGAGGTGGCAATACCAGTCCCGCTCCAGATCGTGCAGGTCGCCTTTGACAAGCCAGGCGTTGTCAAAGAACGGCGGAACCTCCCACGCCGCGAAAAGGTGCCGCAGAAGACCGTGGAGGATTTCGCGCGGGTTGTTGGACGTTTCGCCCGCCCAGGTTTCCGGCTCGCGGATCCACCGCCTGGAATACGCCGCGATGCGGATCAGGACGGGGATGGCTTGAAATCCGGATGGATGGATGGCGGTGAGAAGAGCGCATTTTCCTTCGACCGCTTCCAACAGCCGCGCGCATGGATCGCGGAGGGGATCGGTCAGCGGGTGCGGCCCGCGAAAGGTCCGGGCGAGGAGGTGGCAGTGTTGCCGGAGATTGTTGTTGGGGATGAGGCGCGCGGTCCATGGTCCGCCCACGGCGATTGCCGGGGTGATAGAGACTGACAGGCGCGATTCTTCCGAATGGCGGTGATGAGACATGGTGTTTTCCTGATCAAATTGGACATGCCGGGAGACTGCGGATGAAGCAGGATGTCCCGGAACGAACCAGTGCCGCCAAAAGGGCGCGCACGGTCTAGCAGACTGCTTGCCTGGCAAGCCGCGCTGACAGATCAGGAATGAAAGCTGAACGAAAACATGACAGGCAGGGAATGCTCGAATGACGGGAGCGCGTCAAACCAATTTGCCGGCACCCCGTTCAAAGTCACGGCGGGCAAGCGATTCACCCGCTCTGCGCGACACCTTTGCGGCCTCTGCGGCTCTGCGGTTCAAATTCTTCCCATCGGCATCCCGCGCCGCTGGCGACAAGTGGGCCGGCCCGGCGGTCCAGCCCTACCTTTGCTCCGCCCGGCTCCGCGACACCTTTGCGGCCTTTGCGGCTCTGCGGTTCAAATTCTTCCCATCGGCACCCCGCGCCGCTGGCGACAAGTGGGCCGGCCCGGCGGTCCAGCCCTACCGTTCCCGGCCTTTCGCGGTTTCCCAGGCGTCTTCCATTTGTCCGGGGCTCGCGGCTTCGAGGGTGAGGCCGCTTTGCTTGAGGATGCGCTCCATTTCGCCGAAGCGGTTTTCAAACTTGTTGTTCGCGGCGTTCATCAGGATCTCGGGATCGACCTTGCGGAAGCGGGCGAGGTTGACGATGGAGAACATGAGATCGCCCATTTCCTCGGCGACCGCGTCGAGATCCTGGGCGTCCATGGCGGATTGCAGTTCGAGCAGTTCCTCGCGGATCTTGGCGACCACGCCGGTTTCCACCGGCCAGTCGAAGCCGACTTTGGCGGCTTTTTTCTGGAGCTTGGAGGCGCGCAACAGGGCGGGCAGGCCTCTGCCGACGTCGTGCAGGTAGGGTTTCTCTTCGTCGCCTTTTTCCGAGCGCTTGATTTCGTCCCACTGTTGGAGCACGGCGTCGGTGGTCGCCACGTCGCTGGAGCCAAAGACGTGCGGGTGGCGGCGGACCAGTTTTTCGCTGATGTCGCGGGCGACGTCGTCGAGATTGAAGCGTCCGGCCTCTTCGGCGATTTCGCTGTGGAAGACGACTTGCAACAACAGGTCGCCGAGCTCCTCCTTGAGGTGCGCGTAGTCGCCGCGTTGGATGGTATCGACCGTTTCGTAAGCTTCCTCGATGAGGTTGGGAATGATGGATTCGTGTGTTTGCTCGGCATCCCACGGGCAGCCGCCGGGCGCGCGGAGGCGGTGCATGATGGCGCGCAGGCGGGCGAGTTGTCGCCCGGAATCCGGGCATTCGATCATTTCCGGGTCGGTCATCATGGGGAGTTTTTCTGTTTGGAAACGCGTTGGAGAAAGTCGCGTTCCTGTTGGGTGAGGCTTTGGAATCCCTGGCTGGAAATCTTGTCGAGGATGGCGTCCACGGCGGTGTCCTGGGATTTTTCGATATCCGAGCGCGCGCGGAGTTTCGGCACTTGCCGGGAGCGGGCCAGCTTGGGTTTTACGATTTCAATCCCCGGCTCGCCGCCAAGCAGGCGGGGGAAGCGCATCAGGAAGTAGCCGAGGATCGCGCCGCCGAGGTGCCCGGCCTCGCCACCTTCGTTGCCGCCGAATTTTAGAACGATGGACCCGGCGGAAATCACCATCAGCGCGATCGCGAGCTGCCGCATCGACAGCTCGACGGGCGGAAAGAACAACGCCACGCGAAGGTCCGGCGCGATGACGGCCACGCCGATGAGGATGCCGTAAATCCCGGCGGAAGCTCCCACCAGGGGTGTCCAGAGGTCATTTCCGGGCAGCACTCCCAGCAAGACCAGCAGCGTGAAAAACACGGCACCGCCGACTCCGCAGAGCAGGTAGTAAATCGTGAATTTTTTCGATCCCCACCAGCGCTCCATCCATGGACCGAAGAAGAAGATGCCCACGCAGTTGAACAAGACGTGCCCGACGCTGCCGTGGAGGAATTGGAAGGTGAAAAATTCCCAGATCCTCCCGTCGAACACGGCGGACTGGATCTCGAAGGCCCCGAAATTCCGCAACGGATTGCCCAGGAAAAGGTCGAGGAAGTAGATCGTGAGATTGGCGATGAGCAGCCATTTCACCACGGGAGTGAGCTGCGAAAAAAAACCGCCGCCTTCGCGGTGGTCCCTGCGGTGATAATCCCGGTCGGCAATGCCCATCTGCCGTCCGAGTTACCACGGCAGTCGTCCCACCGCAAGGCCGGGTGAAAATTCCGTCACCCGGAAAGGCTTCGCGGCGGTGGCCGTCCGGGCAGGATTCGCGGCATATTCGTCACCGTTGCAAGGGATTGCGCCCTGCTGGGAAAATTTCCAGCAATTTTTGGAAACAATCCGGAGTGCGGGCACGTTTATACCAATGTTGTTTGTGTGATCCAATTTATGAGCGGCCACCGCTTCGCGTCATGCGCGGCTCGGGGCGACGGCGGCTCACCACTTTTTTGAGAGGCGGCAGGGCGGACCTGCCGCCTTTCTTTTTCCCAACCCGCCCCGTAAACCGCCATTTCGATGGCGCGCCAGGATCCCGCCGCGGGGTCAATCCCGCGCCTTCAGGACGCCGACCATGTCGAGCTTTCCGATCATCCGGCTGACAAGCGCGAAGGATAAAACGGAGGCGGTCAGCACGACAACGATGGCGATCGAGTAGGTGGAGGAGTTGATCACGATCGGCAACCGCACCGTTTCCGTGCTGAAGGAGGACATGATGAAGAGTGCGAGCCCGCGCCCGAACATCAGACCGAACGGCAGCGCTAACAGCACGAGGATCGCCAGCTCGCCGACAAGCACGCCGCGCACTTCCCCCAGGCTGAAGCCGACCACGCGCAGAGTGGCCAGCTCGCGGCTGCGCTCGGACAAGGCGATGCGCGCGCTGTTATAAACCACGCCGAAGGCGACGATGGTCGCGAGCACGAAATACAATTTCCGGATGATGCCGATGCTCTTGCCGGTGGTGTCGCGGAAGGCGGCGAGTTGGTCGCGCTTGACCATCACCACGGCGGCGGCCGGCGTGTCTTTGAGCTTTCGCATGAACTCGTCCCACCGGTTGTGGTCCAGTGCCAGATAGGCGCCGTTGACCGTGTCGCCCTCCTTCATCGCCCGCCGCAGCGCGGAAATATCCATGTAAGCGGCCACGCCCGCGAAGTCGGTGACGAGGCCGCGGATGGGGATGCTGAGGACCGGGCGCCGGCCTTCCAGCACCTGGATCTCCACCTCGTCGCCGATCCGCGCGCCGATGACTTTCGCCAGCATTTCCGACATCAGCAGGCCGTCCTCCGGCATGGCGATGGCGTGGCCCTTGTCATCCAGCAAGCGGTTCAAATCCGCCTCGGGCGCGATCCCGGTAACTGCTAGTTTTCTTTCCCGGTGGCCGAATTTCAACCGGGCCCGCACGCTGCGGATGGGCTCGGCACGGATGACTCCAGGAAGATGCTCCAGATCGTGGAAGCCGCTGCCGGAAGCGGGTTCCGTGAGGAACACGGCGACGTCCTGCCGCTGCTGGCTGCTCCACTGGAAGGTGAGAAGATAGTCGATGCTGTCGGCCATCGCACCGGGGAGGACCATCAGTCCGGTGGCGAGCGCCAGCCCGGCCGCGGTGAAAACCGCCTGCCAGGGCCGCCGTTCGATGTTGCGCAGCGCCATCCGGAACGTCGGGCTGAAAAACTTCGTCAGGCCGATGCGCTCGAACAACGACGGCTTGAAATCGGCGGGAGGCTCCGGCCGCATGGCTTCCGCGGGAGGAAGTTTCACCGCTTGCCAGACGACGGTGAGCACGCCAAGCACCGACGCCCCCAGGCTGATGAAAAGCGCCAGGCCGAGCGCGCTGTAATCCATGGCGAAAACCAGCGAGGGAAAGCGGAAAAACAGCGTGTAGAGATCCACCAGCCCCGCGCCTAGCAGGCGGCCGCCGATTCCGCCCAGCAGCGTTCCTAACAAGCCAATGGCGAGCACGTATTTCAGGTAATGCACGCCGACCTGCCGGGAGGAATAACCGAGCGCCTTCATCTGGGCGATCTGCTCGCGCTGGAGCCGGACGATCCGGGCAAGCACCGCGTTCACCATGAAGGCGGCGACGCTCAGGAACACGAGCGGATAGGCGACGGATAGAGAGGTGAGCACGCGCAGCTCGTCATCAAGCCGCTGGGCGGACGGCTGTTCCTTGCGGAGGAAGGCCCCGCCCGCACCGTAGGGGGCGAGGATCCGGTCCATTTCCTCGATGACCGGTTGGGGCGCGGCACCGGGCGCGAGGTCGATGACGACATCGTTGAAAGCGCCGTCGAGATTGTAGGCCACGGCGAGCGCCCGATAGTTCATCCAGATCACGCTGAAGCGTTTGTGGTCCGGCAGGGTCTCGCCGGCGCGCGCCTCGAAGACATATTCCGGGGAGAGGCCGATGCCGCAGATTTTCAGCGTTTCGCGGCGGCCGTTGATCACGGCGACGAGCGAATCGCCGGGTTGCAGGCCGTTCGCGTTGGCGAAGGACTCGCCGAGCACCACCTCGCGGCGCTCGTCCGAGCGGGGAAATCTGCCGCTGCGCAAGAAGAGGCGGTTGAGCTTTTGCGGGCCACCGTCCTCAGGGAGTGAGATGATGTGGCCGGTGGCCGGCTCGGACAGGCCGGGCAGGTCCAGCGTGACATCCACGGCGACGCGGGCTTCCACGGTGGCCACGCCGGGCAGGATCTTGAGCTGGTCGGCGACGGAAAGCGGCGCGCGTTTCAGGTTGGCGAAGATGTCCGCCATCGCGTTCTTCTGATAGTAAGCGGCGCGGGTCGTCTCCAGCGTCATGATCAGGCTGCGGGTCATGATCATCATCGCCAGCCCGCAGGCCATCACCAGACTGACGGCGAAGACCTGGCCCTTCATCTTGCCGAGGTCTCGCAGCAGCTTGCGGTCGAGTGGAGAGATCATGGGTGGGCGAACGTCGAACATCGAACGCCCAACATCGAACGTCGAAGGAAAGAGAATTTAGAAGCCGGTGATGTAGGATTCATTCCCCGGCGTTTTCAGTCACGGGGTGAGCCTAATTCGGGGTGTTTCGTTGAGCGAGCGGTTTCGCCGGCATTTCCCATGCTTGCCTGTTTCCGTTCAGCTTCTAAAGTTTCCGCCATGAAATTCTTTATTCGTCCAGGGGCTGTGATCGCCCTCGCCATTTCCATCTCCGGTTGCGGAGCCAGCCGCAGCACCTTCGTGCCGCAGAGCGGACCGCCGACCGTTGGCATGCCCGCCGAGCTGTCGGAACGCGAGCGGAGCTTCGTCCCGGAAATCGAGTCCGCCTTGCAAAGCCGCGGCTACCTGCTTGTCCGCCACGGGGCGGGCGACATGGAGCTGGCGTTTGAAATCGCCGAGGGGCCGATCAATACGGACACGAACATCGAACTCAGCGAGCGGGGGCAGCCGATGGCGGAGGGCCGTGGCCGTGCGGCCGGCGCACCGTTGATCGGGCGCAAGGGCGTCGCGGAGAAATCGTTCCAGCGCGCGTTTTCTGAATTCCAAGGTTCACTGTCGGCTGGGGAGTCAGGAAGGCGTTCCGCCGCGGAGCCGGGTGAAGCCCAGGAACCGGCGG
>JFJP01001178.1_pt1 | contig 29359 bp, 16 predicted proteins | sample 431651 | NCBI WGS metagenome assembly JFJP01 (sample SAMN02602958, study PRJNA72255) | Microbial mat metagenome, whole genome shotgun sequencing project. | biome: fresh water; feature: sink hole; material: water; isolation source: purple microbial (photo- and chemosynthetic) mats found in... | reverse complement strand
GAGCATATCCAAGGCACAGAAACACATTCGAAACCTACAAGAATTACAACACATTACAGCCAAATCACATCTTTAAGGAATAGAACAATAGAAATTTTACATTTTCAGGTTGTTCAAAATCTTCACTTATTATAGATTGATGGTTAAATATAAATTCTTGATTTACTGTTTCATCAATTTTCATAGAGATTTTTCTATAATCCTTTGAATACATATCACGTAAACCTATTACTTTGTTAAAACCTAAGTTCCAATAGTATTTTTCTCTGTTTTTCATTCTGGTTAAAACAGATTTGTCATTGCCAATATTCAAAATCTGGAAATAAAAATCGGAATTTTCATGGATGATGTCTGGAAATGGATATTCTGAACTCTCTAAATCATCATCTCTAAAAAGATTAAAGCATTCCAAACTAATTGCATTAGAATTCCATTGAAATAATCGAAGAAGGAATTCTCGCACAAATATTTTCTCGGTTTGCCCTTCAACGAATATTGCTATTTTTTTCATCGTATTTTCGTATGTAGTCAGAAGATAATAAATCAAAGTTACTTAATCCTGTAAATCTAAATTTTTTAAATAGATCAGGATAATCTATTGAATTGTAGATTGTTATTATTTTTTCATTTCGCAATAAAATATTCCAATGCTCAATGTCAATAACGTCCATTAAAAAATTATCGTTAGATGTAAAAATTAACTGAATAAATGTGTTGGAAAATTTATTATACAATAATTTTCCTAATTTTGTTGCTCTATCGTAATCCAAACCTTCACATAAATCATCTATAATTAAAGTTGTTGGCTTAATTGTTGAAATTAAATATTCAATATATATTATTAATGCAACTGTTCTATACATACCCTGAGAAAGTTGGTAATGTGGAATTGCTTTTATCAATCCCTTTTCTTTTACGTATAATACTAACTGTTCTTTCTTCTCTTTTACAAAAATATTGGCTATTTTAAATCCAACTGTATTTAAATCATTGATAACATTTGTTATGGATTGCTTATTCATGTTGTTGAAAAGCATAGAAATGTCTTCACTTGCGGCAAAAACATTATAGTCAAAATTTTGTAAATATTCTTTTGGACTAAGATTGCCAAATTTGAATATATAGGAACTTTCTGCCCAAAATACAATTTGTTCTAAAAAAGGATATTCTTTAATATCTCGCCTAATATGTAAGACAAGTTTGCTTTCAGGTGGATTTATTTCCTGAAATTTGTTTTCCACAAAAGAAAATATCTTTGCATTATTTTTTTGCCTATTTAAAACTAATTTTTCATTCAAATAAATTTTTTCAGAATAAATAGAATTTAATGAATTACTTTTTATTAAATATCTGATTGTCTGATTTTCTATCGTTGTAAAAGAAATATCCCAATTACCCCATGCAATCTCTTTTTTTTGAGTTATCATTTTTGCAATCAAGTCAATAACAAGAATAGTTCGAGATTTTCCAGTTGCATTTTTACCAACAATAAGATTTATCTGCCCTAAATTTAGATTGTTTAAAATCCAATTGTTATCACGATATTGTATTTTACTTATTCTCATTTATTTAATTTTTTAATCAAAATTTTAACGTGTTTTATGTGTTTTTATTGCAACTAACGTCATTACTTCCCCATCTTCAATTTCTACCCAAAAGCACAATTGTGCAAGTACGAATTTTATGGCCCTGGACATCCGCAGTATTGAAGGGTAACTTGATCATCGGGGGGGTGAAATTGACTATGCCCAAAGATACATACTGTACTTTGAAAAAACAAGCGCCTTAGCGACTTTTTTGAACTCGTGGGCGGTATGCTACGTGACCGCTGTTGAGGAACGGCAGGCGCGTCTTGACCGGAAAACTTGATTTTACCCGAATCAATCCTTTTTGCGCTACTCGTCGCTCTTTTAAAGAACCTTATTTTGCAAATTCATGGGTCATCATAAGGCAATAAGGTTGTTTTGGCTCTGGCAATTGATTTTCTACTAAGGTTTTACCCAAAAACAAGGTCTTGCCATCCTATCGACTGGGATGACCTTAGTAGAAATGCCAACAAGTGATGGATGCAACCTTATTGCCTTATTGGTCCAAGAATCCTATGATGGGCAAGGGTTTCTTGATGCCATGTTTGGTGGTTCGGATGTCCCACCTTTGCTTGCGTGGGGCTCAGAGGTCCCTGGGCGGGTTCATGACGCCGAAGTGCTCGGTGGCGGAATGTTCGGGCAGGCGCTTCTCGGCTTCCATGGGCTTGATGACCAGGGTGCGGTAGTAGGAGAGGATGAGGTAGGTGATGGGCAGGGCGATGATCAGGCCCAGCAGGCCGAGCAGCTTGCCCCAGATGGACAGCGCCAGCAGGATGGCCGCGGGGTTGAGGCCTGTCACGGAGCCCATGATCTTGGGGACCAGAATGGCGTCCTGGATGGTCTGCACGACGGCAAAGACCAGCAGCACCAGCCCGAGCATGGCCGCGAAGCTGGGCGCGTCGGCCTCGAGGCTGCGGATGAAGGCCAGGAAGATGGCCGGGATGAACCCGATGGTCTGGAGATACGGGACCATGTTGAGCAGGCCGATGAACAGCCCCAGCAGGATGCCCATCGGCAGGCCGATCAGCGTGAAGCCGATGGCGAACAGCACCCCGACCAGGAAGGCCACCAGCGTCTGGGCCCGGAAGTAGTTGCTCATGGCCTCCTCGAAATCGCGCACCACGTCCAGCACAACGCCCTTGAACCGCGGGGGGATCATCGACTTCCAGCCGTCCACGATGGTCGGGTAGTCGAGCATCAGGAAGATCAGGTAGAGCAGGATGATCGTCAGGCCGAAGAGCGCCACCAGCACGCTCATCGCCCCGGAGAAGATTCCCATCACGCCCGGCAGGATCTTCTCGGCGGCGCCCGAGCTCAGCTCGCTGAACTTGTCGGATGAGAAAAACTGCTGTATGTCAGGACGTTGCAGGTATGCCTGGACGGCCGGCCACACCGTTTCGTTGAAGTACTCGCTCGAGAAGTCGATGTGCTGGCGCTCCACGGCCGCCTGCATGAGCTCGCCCATGTGGGTGAACTGGCGGCCGACCAGCGGGCTGAGCGCGAACCAGAAGCCCACGAACAGGCCGCCGATCAGCGTCAGGCTCAGGAAGACGGCCAGGCCCCGCGAGCGCACGAGCCGCTGGAGCAGCTCCACCAGCGGATTCATCAGGTAGGCCAGCAGGAAGGCCACGGCGAAGGGCACCAGCACGTCCGTCAGGTACCAGACCAGCAGCACGAGCAGGCCCACCAGCAGCACGCCCAGGCTGAGCCGCACCACCCTGTCGAAGGTGAAGGGCTTGTTGATCAGATGGTCCACGTTCTTTTTCATGGGGTTTGGAATTGTGCCACGAAGATAAGCGATCGCGGCTTTCGCCGATTGGCCTCTATGGCTTACCTTTGGCCAAACCCTAAAAACCTACCCGCGATGGAAAGAATCATCGAATGCGTGCCCAACTTCAGCGAGGGCCGCGACATGGCCATCATCGAGCAGATCACGCAGGCCATCCGCTCGGTCGAGGGCGTCAGGCTGCTCGACGTGGATCCTGGCAAGGATACCAACCGCACGGTCGTCACCTTCGTCGGGCCGCCGGAGGCCGTCGTCGAAGGCGCCTTCCGCGGCATCCGCAAGGCCTCGGAGCTGATCGACATGTCCAAGCACAAAGGCGAGCACCCGCGCTTCGGGGCCACCGACGTCTGCCCGCTGGTGCCGGTGGCGGGCGTGAGCATGGAGGAGACGGTGGAGCATGCCCGCGCCTTGGCCCGCCGGGTGGGCCAGGAGCTGGGCATCTCGGTCTATTGCTACGAGCACGCCGCCTTCGAGGACAAGCGGCGCAACCTGGCCAACTGCCGCGCGGGCCAGTACGAGGGCCTGGCCCAGAAGCTGGCCGATCCCGCCTGGAAGCCCGACTTCGGGCCGGACACGCTCAATGTGCGCTCGGGGGCCTCGGCCATTGGCGCCCGCGACTTCCTGGTGGCCTACAACTTCAACCTGAACACGACCTCCGTGCGCCGCGCCAACGCGATCGCGTTCGACGTGCGCGAGGCGGGACGAACCTTGAGGGATGGGAAGAACAACACGGGCAAGATTCTTCGCGATGAAGCCGGTAAGGCCATCAAGCAACCGGGAACCTTGAAGAAAACCAAGGCCATAGGCTGGTATATCGAGGAATATGGCCAGGCGCAGATTTCCATGAACATCACGGACATTTCCGTGACGCCCCTCCATGTGGCTTTCGACGAGGTGAGCCGCGCGGCGCAGGCCCGGGGCATCCGTGTTACGGGCTCGGAGCTGGTGGGCCTGGTGCCGAAGAAGGCCCTGCTGGAGGCCGGGCGGCACTACCTGCGCAAGCAGGAGCGCTCCACGGGCGTCAGCGAGCAGGAGCTGGTCCGCGTGGCGGTCAAGTCGCTGGGCCTGGACGACTTGCGGCCCTTCGAGCCGCGGCAGAAGGTGATCGAGTACCTGCTGGAGGATGACACGCAACGGCGGCTTTCGGGCATGACGCTCAGCGCTTTCGCCGACGAGACGGCCTCGGAGTCGCCTGCGCCCGGCGGAGGCTCGGTCTCGGCCTACCTGGGCGCCTTGGGCGCGGCCCTGGGCACGATGGTGGCCAACCTTTCGGCGCACAAGCGCGGCTGGGACGAGCGCTGGGAGTACTTTTCGGACTGGGCCGAGCAGGGCCAGCGGCTGAACGAGACGCTGCAACGGCTGGTGGACCGCGACACGGCGGCCTTCGACGCGCTGATGGCGGCCTTTGGCCTGCCGAAGGCCAGCGACGAGGAGAAGCAGGCGCGCAAGCAGGCCATCCAGCGGGCCACGCTGGGGGCGGCGGAGGTTCCGCTGGAGGTCATGCGCCTGTGTGCCAAGAGCTTCGACCTGCTGGAGGCCATGGCCGAGCAGGGCAACCCGAACTCGGTGACGGATGTCGGGGTGGGGGCGCTGGCGGCGCGCTCGGCGGTGCTGGGCGCCTTCCTGAACGTCCGGGTCAACCTGTCGGGCCTGGCTGACCGCGCGTTGGCCGAGCGAATGCTGGCCGAGGGCCAGGCGCTGCGCCAGCAGGCCGAGGAGCGCGAGGCCAGGGTGCTGGCGCTGGTGGACGCGAAGCTGGCTTGAGCCAGGCCCTGGAATGTTTCGGCGGTGTGCCCATGTGTCTGCTGGGCAGGCTCTTGGGCGCACTGCCTTTTTGCCTTTGGGCGGTCTTCCAACGGATTGGCGGGGCAGGGTCCCACCCGGCAGCCGATTGGCTCCGGGGCCAGGGAGCGACGGATTCGCAGGCGCGAAAGTCCTTGCCGGAGGCAAGGCTTGACCTATCGCACGATGGGATGGATGAAAGCGTAAAAAGTTGATGCGAGCTGCTTTTCCATAGGAAAATCTATGCAATAACTCAATGCTATAACCAAAGGGTTGTTATTGCGACTATCATGTTTGGAGTGTGCCTGCCCCCGCGCTCGGATTCGGGCTTGGGCGTCGCGGGCGCGTCTGTATGGCTTCTGTTCCACAAGGGAATTTTACAAAAATGTGTAAATGTCCATCGGGCATGTGAGGGCTTTCGCGGAAAAGAGCCGGGTGGGCAAGCTTAAATGACCTTAACGTTAGGGTGGCCCATTTTTGGGTGGGGTAATCGACGGGAGCGCCATCGCGTTGACTGGAGGGCCATTGTGAAAAAGGGGGTGAGCGCGAAAAAATACTTATCCCAATTTAATCTTACGGGAGTGTTAACAAAATCATAAGTGATTGATTCTAAATAATATGAGTTGACAATATCAGGGAATGGGACCCAAAGGTCCGAAAGAGCGTTTTTTTTAGATTTTTTTTTAAGTATTTTTGGGCCTTGTGAAAATAACCAAATCAGTTCTAACCCTAAAATCAATTGTTTTATGAGAAATGTGATGACCTTGCTCGCATTCCTGGCGTTCTTCGGAATCCAGGTTGCAAGTGCTCAGACGTCCATTTCGGGAACCGTCAAAGATTCTGACGGGAACCCGATTCCAGGGGCGACAGTTTTGGCAGCAGGTGTCAGCAGCGTGGGAACCATCACCGACCTCGATGGGAAATACACGCTCAGCGTACCTGAAGCCGCCACCGGCCTGGTGTTCACCTTCGTGGGGATGATGACCCAGCAGGTTGACATCGAGGGCCGCACCAAGATCGACGTGACCATGATGTCGGGAGACGTGGGTCTCCAGGAAGTCGTGGTAACGGCCTTGGGTATCAGCCGCGACAAGAAAGCCTTGGGTTACGCCGTGCAGGACGTAAGCGCCGAGGACATTGGCCGCTCTTCGGGCGACGCCAACATCATCAACTCGCTGTCCGGCCGCGTCGCCGGTGTCCAGATCACCTCTTCGTCAGGCAACCTGGGCGGCTCTTCGCGCGTACTGCTGCGCGGCGCCAGCTCCATCACCGGCAACAACCAGCCGCTGTATGTCGTCGATGGCATTCCGTTGGACAACAACAACTACGTTACCACCAACACGGCGCGTGGCGGGGGCGGCTACGACTACGGCAACATGGCCCAGGACATCAACCCCGACGACATCGAGACCATCTCGGTGTTGAAAGGTGCCGCGGCGGCCGCCCTCTACGGCTCGCGCGCTTCCAACGGCGTCATCATCATCAAGACCAAGAGCGGCAGCAGCCGCCGCGCCGGCATCGGCGTGTCGGTCAGCTCTGGCGTAACCTTCGAGAAGGCCTTCATCCTGCCCAGCTACCAGAACGAGTACGGCGGCGGGTACGGATCCACCTTCGCCACGGCCGAGCTGAACGGCACCACCTACAATATCCCCGAGTACAACGTGGATGAGAGCTGGGGCCCGAAACTCGATGGCACCACCGTCCTGCCTTGGTGGGGCGTCTTCGCTTACGATGAAGGAATGTCCGACACCTACCAGACCGCTCCCTGGAGCCCGCAGCCGGACAACATCCGCGACTACTTCGAGACGGGCGTGGCCTACCAGAACAACGTCTCCATGACCGGCGGCACCGCGCGCAACAACTTCCGCCTTTCGTACACCAACCTGAGCCGCACGGGCATCTTCCCGAACAGCCAGTTGGGCCGCAACACCATCTCCTTCTCTGGCATGTCCAAGTTTGGCGAGAAGCTCACGGCCAGCACCAGCGTCAACTACGTCAACAGCACGTCCGAGGCCATCGCCGCGACCGGCTATGGCGCCAACTCCATCATGCAGAAGTTCGGACAGTGGGGCCAGCGCCAATGGGACATGGCCAAGATGAAGGAATACTACGTCTCGCCCACGGGCAACCACGGCACTTGGAACCGCCGCGGCCTCACCAACGCTCGTCCGCAGTACTCCGACAACCCCTACTGGACGCAGTACATGAACTTCCCGACCAACGACCGCAACCGCGTCTTCGGCACGGTTGACCTGAGCTACCAGGTCCTCGACTGGTTGTCGGTTTCGGGTGCCTTCCGCGGCGACTACTACACCGACCGCCAGACCGAGCGCGTGGCTCCCGGTTCTTCCGAGCTATCCTACTACACCGAGGCAGTGCGCGAGCAGACCGAGACCAACCTCGAGTTCCTGGTCAAGATGAACAAGAGGTTCTCCGACTCGTTCTCCGCCAACGGCTTCGTGGGCCTGAACCGCATGGACCGCGTCTTCAGCAGCAACATCGGCTCCACCTCAGGTGGCTTGAGCACCCCGGGCCTCTACTCGCTGGAGAACTCCAAGGACCGCCCCACCGTCGTTGACTTCGAGAGCTGGAAGCGCATCAACAGCATCATGGCCAGCGCCTCTTTCTCGTTCAAGGAGTTCCTGTTCATGGACCTGACCGCGCGCAACGACTTCTCTTCCACCCTGCCGGAAGTAGAAAGCTCCTACTTCTACCCCTCGGCCACCTTCAGCTTCGTCTTCAGCGAGACCGCTCCCATGCAGAGCCTGAACTGGCTGAGCTTCGGTAAAGTGCGCTTCGGCTGGGCACAGGTCGGTAGCGACACCGATCCCTACAACTTGTACCCGGTTTACCTTTCGCTGGCCGCCTTCGGCTCAAATCCCCGCTTCTCGCTGCCGGGCACCTTGCCCAACGCCGAGCTGCGTCCGGAGCAGACCGCTTCCTGGGAGGCTGGCCTGGACGTGCGCTTCTTCAACAACCGCGTTGGCCTGGACGTAACCTACTACGACGCCTTGACCTCCGACCAGATCATCCCCGTGCAGGTTTCTTCCTCAACGGGTTACAACTTCCGCACCGTCAACGCTGGCGTGATGCGCAACTACGGCGTCGAGGCCATGGTCAACCTGACCCCCATCAAGACCAACGGATTCGTCTGGGACATGGACATCAACTGGGCCCGCAACCGCAACGAGGTTACGGAGCTTTACGGCCAGACCGAGGTCATCAACATCGGCAACACCAACCTCTGGGGCGTTTACGTTACCGCCCGCCTGGGAGAGCCCTACGGCATGTTGCGCGGCACCAACTACGTGTTCGACCCCAACGGCAACGTCGTGGTCGGAAGCAACGGCCTCCCCTTGGTAACTCCGGGCATCGAGGAGCTGGGCAGCGTCTTGGCCGACTGGACGGGTGGCATATCCAACTCTTTCAGCTACAAAGGCTTCAGCCTCCGCGCCTTGGTTGACATGCGCAAAGGTGGACACATCTTCTCCACCACCAGCATGTTCGGCCGCTTGGCTGGCGTGCTGGCCGAGACCGCCGGCACCAACGACCGCGGTGGCGAAGTGCGCGGCGATCCCGCAGAGAACGGTGGCCTGCTTTACAACGAAGACCTCATCGGTTACAACACCGTAGTGGGTTATGTTGAGACCGACGAGGAGGGCAACCGGACGGTAGTCGTGACCGACGAGACCAACGACATTTACGTCTCTGTCGGCGATTACGCGGGTTGGCAGTACACCGGCCCCCGCGCGCAAAACGTGTTCGAGACCGACTTCTACAAACTGCGCGAAGTGAGCCTGGGCTACACCCTTCCGACTTCCCTTCTGACCAAGACCCCCTTCACCGGAGTTACCCTCTCCGCCGTGGGTCGCAACCTGGCCATCTGGGGGCGCAAGACCGAGCATTTCGATCCGGAGCACGCTACCAACGGTGGCAACATCCAGGGCATCGAAGGCGGCGCGAACCCGAACACCCGCTCGCTCGGTTTCAACGTAAAAATCGATTTCTAACCCTAAACTACGCAAATCGTGATGAGAAAATCGCATATCACATGGGGGCTGGCCTTGTCGGCCCTCCTGTTTTCCCCAAGTTGCACCAAGGACTTCGTCGAGATCAACGACAACCCCAACCAAGCGGTCTCCGTTCCGACCTCGTACCTGTTCTCGCAGGCGCAGTCCAACATGATGGACCTGATTTGGGACGAATGGTGGAACGGCCGCTTCGGCCTGGTTTACTCGCAGTACTGGTCCCAGATTGCCTACACCGAAGAGAGCCGCTTCCGGCCCCGGGTGAACATCACCAACACCTACTGGAGCTTGTTCTACAACAACATGATGGACTTGCAGGAAATCATCCGCCTCAACACGGATGAGGCCACCCGCGACGTCATCTCGGCCTCGGGTTCCAACAACAACCAGATTGCCGTGGCCCGCATCCTCAAGGCCTACACCTTCCACATGTTGACCGACGTATGGGGGGCCATTCCCTACGCCGAGGCCCTCCAGCCCTTCGATTTCAGCTTTCCCAACTACACTCCCCAGTCTGAAATCTACGCCAGCCTCCTGACCGAGCTGGACGAGGCCCAGGCCCAGATCGAGCTGGACGGCGCCCCTGTCGCAGGGGACATCATCTACGCCGGCGACATGGCCATGTGGAAGAAGTTCGCCAACTCGCTGCGCATGCGTGTCGCCCTGCGGGCCTCCCGCGTGGATGGTGGCTACGCCGCCAAGGTGCAGGCCGCCTACGACGCCGGCGCATTCGGTGCCTACACCGAGGACGCCAACTTCCAGTTCGACGCCGCCAGCCCCGGCTTCAGCCCCTTGTTCGAGACTTTCCAGACCCGCCGCGACTTCAGCGTCAGCGAAACCCTGGTGGAGATGCTCAAGGGCTTGGAAGACCCTCGCCTGGAGATTTACTGCCTCCCAGTGGTCGATACGACCGGCCACGGCCAGACCTACCGCGGGACGCCCTACGGCATGGAGTCTGGAGCCGCGACCACCTACTCTGGCGCCGATGGCGTATTGGTTTCCGCTCCCCGCTCATCCATCACCCCCGCCGAGGTCGCTCCTTTGATGACCTATGCTGAGGTATGCTTCATCATGTCGGAGATCAACAGCTTCGACCAGACCTGGTACGAGAACGGCATCCGCGCCTCGATGAACGCCTGGGGCATCACCGACGCGGCCGCCATCGACGCCTACATCGCCGCCGCTCCCGCGGCCAGCGCCGAGAGCGTGGCCACCCAGAAGTGGATCCACCTCTACATGAACGGCCTGCAAGGCTGGTTCGAATGGCGCCGCACCGGCTATCCGGACCTGGTGGCTCCTGTTGACGGTTCGCTCGCGCTCGAGGTTCCCGCGGATGGAACTGTCCGTTACATCCCCTCCCGCCTGCCCTACCCGACCGACGAGCAGCTCTTGAACGGCGCTGCCTACAAGGCCGCCGTCTCTAGCCAAGGCGTTGACGACCTGGCCACCCGCGTGTGGTGGGATACCCGCAACTGATCGTCCGCTGGTTTTTCCGGCAAGTTCTCATGGAGGCCCCCCGCGGGGGCCTCCATTTTTTTGTTTTTTTTTTGATAAGCGCAAAACTATCGGACCTGGGGCTGTGAACCAGGTTCTTTTTCCGTGTTTTCTGCATCGCCAAAGTCCGCCTTCGTAGCCTGTGGCGACGGTTTGGTGAAAAGATCGGCCCCTTTGGTCGGCCTAGGAGGGTGGGGATCCGCATTTCGAATCCTTTTTTGTGGGCTTCGAGGATGGGAATGTGGAATTTGATTTTTGTTGAGGTTTGTTAAACCGATCTTAATTCTTATTTTTGAGTGATTCCAAATTAACGCATTCATTAACCTAAACTGTCCGTTATGAGAAAATTGACAAGTTTGCTGCTGTTCCTCTTGTTTCTCGGGGCACAGTCGGCCATGGCCCAGGATCTGAAGATCACGGGCAAGGTGACAGACGACGCGGGCGAGCCGCTTCCTGGCGCCACGGTCGTGGCCAAGGGGGCCGCGGGTGTCGGCACGGTAACCGACTTCGACGGCAAGTACAGCCTCACGGTTCCGTCCACGGTCACGGACCTTCAGTTCAGTTTCGTAGGTCTTTCAACGCAAGTGGTGGCCATTGGCGGCCGCTCGGTCATCGACGTTGTCCTGACGCAGGGCGTTGACATCGAGGAGGTCGTGGTGCTGGGCTACGGCTCGGTGCGCTCGCGCGACGTTACGGGCGCCGTGGCCCGCGTGGGCTCGGAGGCCCTCGAAGGCCGTCCGATCCAGAGCGTTGACAACGCCTTGCAGGGCCGGGCCGCCGGGGTGCAGGTAACCGCTTCCAGCGGCGCGCCGGGCGCAGCCGTGCAGGTGCGCGTGCGCGGCACGGGCTCCATCTTCGCCGGCACCGACCCGCTCTACATCATCGACGGGGTGCAGGTGACCATCGGCGACCAGACCCAGATGAACACCTCGCAGAACGCCCTGGCCTCCCTGAACCCCGAGGACATCGAGTCCATCGAGGTGCTCAAGGACGCCTCCACGGCCTCCATCTACGGGGCGCAGGCCGCCAACGGCGTGGTCATCATCACCACCAAGCGCGGCTCGAGCGGCAAGACCGAGTTCAGCTTCACGGCCACCAACGGCTTCGCCTACAACATCCGCGACATGCCCATCCTGACGGGCGACCAGCTCACGGAGCTGAGCGTCGAGGCCTTCCGCAACAGCTACGGCGTCAACTCGCCCGTTTACAAGACCCGCATCCGCTCGCTCCTGGGCCGCGGGTTCCTCACCACCGAAGATGGCAGCGAGAACACGCCCATCACCGGCTACACCGCTCCGAACAGCGACTGGAAAGACGCCATCTTCCGCAACGGCCGCATCCAGACCTACCAGCTCTCGGCTGCCGGCGGCACGGACAAGACCCGCTTCTACCTGTCCGGCTCGTACACCTACAACGAAGGCCCGGTCATGGAGACCGACTTCCAGCGCGCCACCACGCGCATCAACCTGAGCCATACCATCAACGACAGGGTCACCATCGACTTCAGCTCCGACCTGAGCACCATGTTCGGCAACACCGTCACCGAGGACGCCACCTACGCCAACCCCTACAACTCGGCCCTGGGCCTGCTGCCCACCGACTCCATCCAGTTCTACGACGGAAGCTACAACCGCGAGCTCAGCGGCGGCTTCACCTTCAACGTCGTCGAGGTCAACAAGAACAACATCCAGCGCTACAACCAGAACCGCGCGATCCCCTCCTTCTCCTTGAACGTCAAGATCGCCGAGGGGCTTTCCTTCCGCTCGACCTACGGCCTGGACTACCTCGAGATCCGCGAGGACATGTTCTGGGACCCTCGCCACGGCGACGGCGAAGGCCCCAACGGCGTGGTGGCCATGGGCAACACCCGCGTGCTGAACTGGCAGACCAACCAGGTCCTCTCGTACAACAAGCTCTTCGGCCAGAAGCACGACTTCTCGGCCATCGCCGGCTTCGAGTACCGCTTCAACCTGACCGACTACGGCTACGCCTCCGCCCAAGCCCTGCCCACCTACAAGCTGCAGACCCTGTTCGCCGCCGCCGAGCCCACCAACGCCTACCAGTACAACCAGGATTGGCGCCTGATGGGCATTTTCGGCCGCGTCAACTACAGCTATGACGGCAAGTACCTCGTCTCGGCCACCGTGCGCCGCGACGCCTCCTCCCGCTTCGGGGCCAACAACCGCTTCGGCGTCTTCCCCGCCGCCTCCGCGGCCTGGCGCGTCTCCGCCGAGCCGTTCATGCAGTGGGCCTCCGCCTACCTGAACGACTGGAAGCTCAAGGTCGGGTATGGCTGGACGGGCAACTCGTCCATCCGCCCGTACCGCGAGCGCAGCTTCTTCACCGGCGGCAGCGAGTACGGCAACGCCGCAGGCTTCGCCCCTTCGACCCTGGGCGACCCCGACCTGACCTGGGAGACCAACCAGAGCCTCAACGTAGGCACCAGCTTCGAGCTGCTGACGGGCCGGATCCGAGGCGAGGTCAACTACTACCACAACTACACGCCCGACCTCCTGCTTCCCCGGCCGCTGCCCGCCACGTCTGGCTACGACAACATCTGGTCGAACATCGGCGAGATGCTCAACAAGGGCTGGGAGTTCCAGGTCAACGTGGGTGTTTTTGCCATGGCCAACTTCCGCTGGGACATCGACGCCAACTTCACCTCCAACTACAACGAGGTGGTCAGCCTGGTCACCCCAGAAAACGACGACGAGTGGATCTACATGGAAGATGAGCCTCCGCTTGGCGCCACCGAGACCGACTACTACCTGCGCTGGGCGCACGAGGGCGACCCCATCGGCACCATCCGCTCCCGCGACTGGGCGGGCGTCAACCCCGCCGACGGCCGGCCCATGTGGTACGACCAGAACGGCGAGATCACCTACTCGCCCTTGCCCGCCGACCGCATCTGGACCGGCTACTACACCGACCCGCGCTACTTCGGGGGCTTCGGCAACAACTTCACCCTCTTCAAGAACCTGGAAGTCAACGTCTTCTTCCAGTATGCCTTCGGCCACTACAAGTACAACGCCAACTCGCAGCTCTTCGGGGACTACACCTACCGCGGGGGCCAGTTCAACCAGTACCTGACCCAGTACACCGAGCGTTGGATGGAGCCGGGCGACAACACCTACGTGCCCAAGGTTTACACCGGCGTTTCAGGATACCTCAACAACACCAACTCGGTAGCGGCCATGTTCCCTTCCACCCGCGACATCGAGAAGGCAGACCACTTGCGCCTGAAGAACATCATGGTCTCCTACGCCTTGCCCACCGACTGGGTCAAGCGCGTCAAGTTCTCTTCCGTCAAGGTCTTCGCCCAGGCCACCAACCTGTACACCTGGACCACCTACACCGGATGGGACCCCGAGATCATCGGCCCGGACTGGGGAGTTTACCCGCAGACCAAGAACCTGACCTTCGGCATCAAAACCTCATTCTAACCCTAAGCTGAAACCGTCATGAAGAACAAACTTTTTTACGGAATCGCGGCCTTTGGCTTCTCCCTGGCCTTGGCGGGGTGCGAAGGATGGCTCGAATCCGAACCCAACTACCTCCTGACCAACGAGGTCACAATGGAAGACGTCGATGGCGTCCGCGCCGTCATGGTCGGTGTTTACGACCTGCTCCAGTCAACCGGGTACTACGGACGCGACTTCATCGTCAGCCCAGAGCTCCTGGCCGACAACTGCCGCATCACCGACAACAACTCCAACCGCTTCATCGGACAGTCGCTCAACCAGGTAGGCTCGCACAACGCCATCTGGGCAACGGCCTACAACGGCATCAACCGGGTCAACAACGTCCTGGCCTTCGTGGACGATGCCGCCGGCGGGAGCCAGACGGAGAAGGATGAGCTGAAGGGGCAGGCGTTCTTCGTCAGGGCCTTGCTGTACCACGACCTGGCCCGCAGCTACTCCCGCGAGCCCAACCACCTGGTCAACGGCTTTGACCTCTGCGTGCCCCTGCTCCTGGTTCCCTTCCCCGGAATCACTTCACCCGACGCGTTCCCCTCTCGCGCCACCGTTGCCGTGGTCTATGAACAGATCGAGAAGGACCTCACCCAGGCCATCGACTTGTTGGCCAGCTCCTCCTTTGACCCCAACTACGGCAACATCCTGGCGGCCAAGTCCCTCTTGGCCAGGGTCTATCTCTACGAGGAAAAGTGGAGCCAGGCCGCGGCCATGGCCGAGGAGGTCATCAACGACTCCCGCACGCCAGCGCTCGTCACGGGCGAGAACTACATGACTTGCTTCTCGGCCACCCCCGGAGCGGAGTCCATCTTCGAACTGCGGTTCACCGAGAACGAAAGCGAAGGCCCCAACTCCTTGACCTCCATCTACATGCAGGTTGGCGCCGGCTACGCTGACGTATGCCTGACGGACGACCTCATGCAAAAGTTCGGAGCCAGCTTCGGCCAGGACACCACCTTCGCCGACGCCCGCGCGCAAGCGTTCCAGATCACGTCCAAGTCGGGTGAGAACGTCGTCTATAACACCAAATACGCCAGCTACAACGGCGTGTATGGCTCCGACAACGTGGCCATCCTCCGCACTTCGGAGGTCTATCTGACCAGCGCCGAGGCCAACCTCATGGCCGGAAACACGGCCTTGGCCCTGCAGCGCTACAACGCCCTCCACACCCGCGCCGGCTATGAGGCCGCCACGAGCCTCGCCATCGAGGACGTCCTGCTGGAGCGCCGCCTTGAGCTCGCCTTCGAAGGCCACCGATTCTACGACCTCAAACGCAAGGGCTGGGACATCCCCAAGAGTTTCAAGTTCGAGTACCTGCCCGTCGGCCTCGAGTACCGCGACTTCCGCATGGTCGCCAACATCGCCCCCGACGAGATCGAGTTGAACGAGAACCTCGACCAGAACCCTGGCTATTGATGGATTTGCCCCCCCCGCCCGTGCCCATCGGGCGGGGGGATTCGTCAAACTTTTCCAAAATTCTTGAAAAAATGAGAAAAACCTTCAATATCTTCATCTTGGCCTTGGCCCTGTTCTCCGTTTTCACCGCTTGCGAGGAGACCCCCAAGACCTTCGACGGCGAGCGCCAGGTCGAGTTCCTTTACCGCTTCGACGCAAAGGTCGTGACGGGTGCCAAGACCGACACCGCGCTGTCCATACAGATGCTCAGCGTCGTTCCCGCGGAGGCCGATCTGAGCGTGACCTACGACCTGGTCCTCGAGGGCGGAACCGCCGTCCTGGGCCTGGATACCTTGCCCATGACCGCCACCGCGTCCGAGATCTCCGCGGGCCAGGCCTTCATCCGCCAAGGCGGCTGGACCGGCACCCTGCCCGTGTCGCTCAGCTCGACGGGCAACGTCTGGAAGGAGGCGGCCATCATCCTGAACGACCAGGGCGACATCACGCCCATGGCCAACTACAAGACCGTTGTGCTCCGTTTCCGGATTCCTTGATGGTGTTCTGCCGAACGTTTTGAAAAAAGGCCGCCCCTTCGCGAAGGGGCGGCCTTTTTTTCGTGCTCGCGCGCTCGTGGTCAGGGGGCCAGCAGGGCCTTGGCGTTATCGAGGGCCGCCTGCGTTACCTCGCTGCCGCTGAGCATCTTGGCCAGCTCCTCCACCCGCTGCTCGGGGTCGAGCCGCTTGAGGTGCGAGGTGGTCTGGGTGGCGCCGTGCCGCTTGAAGACCAGGTAGTGGTGCTGCCCCTTGGCGGCCACCTGGGGCAGGTGCGTGATGGCGAAGACCTGCATGTTCTGGGCCATCTGCCGCATGATCTCGCCCATCCGCGCGGCGATGTCGCCCGATACGCCCGTGTCGATCTCGTCGAAGACGATCGTGGGCAGGGCCGTGGTGCGGGCCATGAGGGCCTTGAGGCTGAGCATCACCCGCGAGAGCTCGCCGCCGGAGGCCACCTTCGAGAGCGGCTGCGGCTGGGCGGCCTTGTTGGCCGTGAACAGGAACTCGACATGGTCCTGGCCGTGGGGCTGCGGCTCGGGGGCCGCGGCCAGCTCGATGCGGAGCAGGGCGTGGGGCATCCCCAGGGCGCGGGCCTGCTCGGTCAGGGTGCGCCCGATGGGCTTGACCGTGGCCTCGCGGGTCTTGGTCAGGGCCAGCGAAAGCTCGGCCAGCAGGGCCTGGGCCTTGGCGCGGCGGGCCTCCAGGGCCTCGACGCGCTCCTGCGAGCCTTCGATGCCGCCGACCCGGGCCTGGAGCTGCTCGCGGATGGCGATGAGCTCCTCGACAGAGGCCACGCGGTGCTGCTGCTGGAGGCCGTAGAGCAGGTCGAGGCGCTCGCGGGTCTTCTCGGCCGCGCGCGGGTCGTGCTCGACCTCCTGGCCGAGGTCCTCCATCTCGCGGGCCAGCTCCTTGAGCTCGATGTAGGCGCTTTCGAGGCGCTGGTGGATCTCGCGGGCCTGCGGCAGGTAGCCTTGTATCTTCTCGATGCCCGAGAGGGCGCCCTGCAGCACGCGCAGCAGCCCCTGCTCCTGGTCGAGGGCGTCGGCGGCCTGCAGGAGGCTGGCCTTGATTTCCAGGGCGTGCTCCTGGGTCTCGAGCTCCTGCTCGAGGCGCTGCTGCTCGTCGGGCCGGAGCTGGGCCTTGGCGAGCTGCTCGAGGCGGTGCCGGAGGTAGTCGAGCTCGTCCTTTTCCTGCTGGACGCTCAGGCGCAGGGCCTTGAGGGCCTTGTCGGCCGCGCGGAACTCCTCGTAGGCGGAGCGGTAGGCCTCGCGCAGCTCGGCGTTGGCCGCGAAGCTGTCGAGCACCCGGAGCTGGAAGAGGTTGTCGGCCAGTTGCAGGGTCTGGTGCTGCGAGTGGACGTCCACGAGCCGCTCGCCCAGCCGCTTGAGCTGCTGGAGGCCCACGGGCGAGTCGTTGACGAAGGCGCGGGACTTGCCGTTGGGGTTGACGACCCGGCGGAGGATGGCCTCGTCCTGGTGGTCCACCTCGGGCAGCTCCTGGGCGAAGAAGTCGGCCAGGGCATAGGCGGAGACCTCGAAAACGCCTTCCACCACGCATTTCTGCCCGGGGTCCTTGAGGGCGGCCACGTCGGCGCGCTGCCCCAGGATCAGGGCGAGCGCGCCCAGGAGGATGGACTTGCCGGCCCCGGTCTCGCCGGTGATGATGTTCAGGCCCGGATCGAAGCCCATGTCGAGCGATTCAATCAGGGCGTAGTTCTTGATGGTCAGGTGCTTGAGCATTTTCGGTAGGGGGGGAATCAGTCTTGCCCTTCCGCCGCCGCCTGGTAGGGGAATATGTCGGCGATGGGGGTTTCGGCTATGCTTTTGATCTCGTAGTCGGAGAGGCCCTGGTTGAGGTTCTGCTCCAGCCGGGCGTAGGCGTCCTGCACCGAGTCGGCGTTGATGAGCAGGGTGTTGGCGACCTTCTTCTCCTTGGCGGACTTCTCGTCGATGATGGGGAAGACGACCTTGCACTTGTACCAGTACTGGCCGGAGGCCATGTCCACGACTTCGGAGAAGTTGACGCGCTTGATGCTGGAGATGGAGAACTCGCCGCTGACCAGGGTCTTGGCCTGCTCGGTCATGCGGGCCTCGGCCTCGGTGAAGCTGAGGGCGTCCACCAGGTAGGGCTCGTTCTTTTTGACGGGCTTGCCGCTTCCTTCATCGTTCTTTTCGTACTTGATCTTGCATTCGAACCAGTTGTTCATCTGTTTTCCAGGGGGTTAGGTTGTGTTGGAGCGTTGGTGTGCCGGCCCGTGGGCCATCGCGAGGCGTCCGGGCCGGGCTCCAAAGATAAGAAGATAGCCGTGTCCGCGCCCATTGGGGGTGGGCAGAAATGCCCGGCAGGCCCCCGGGCTAACGCAGGGGCAGGGAGATGGTGAAGGTGGAGCCTCGGCCGACGGTGGACTCCAGGCGGATGGTGCCCTGGTGCTTCTCGATGATCTGGTAGGAGATGGAGAGGCCCAGCCCGGTCCCCTTGCCGACCTGCTTGGTGGTGAAGAAGGGCTCGAAGACGCGGCCCTGGATCTCCTCGGGGATGCCGGCTCCGCTGTCGGTGATGGCCACGCAGGCCATGCCGTCGCGGGTGGAGGTCGAGATGCGGATCATGCCCGTGCCCGAGATGGCCTGGATGGCGTTGGCCAGGATGTTCATGAAGACCTGGTTGACCTGGCCCAGGAAGCACTTGACCTTGGGGAGCTGGCCGTACTCGCGGACGATCTGGACGCGGCCCTTGTACTGGTTGCGGAGCATGACCAGGGTGGAGTCGAGGTTCTCGTTCAGGTCGGCGAAGTCCATCTCGTGGTCGTCCATGTGCGAGAAGGTGCGCAGGCTGCGGATGATCTCGGTGGTGCGCCGGGCCCCGCTCATGATGCTGTCGGAGAGCTGGTCGATGCCCTGGAGCAGCTCGTCGTACTCGATGTCCTCCTTCCACTCGGCGATCTGCTCGAGCACCTGCTCGGCGTTGTCGGGGCGGATCTGCTCGTAGAGGGCCAGCAGGCGCTTGAACTGGTCGAGCACCCGCTTGAGGCCCTGGATGCCGGCGTTGATGTAGTTGACGGGGTTGTTGATCTCGTGGGCGATGCCGGAGGTGAGCACGCCCAGCGAGACCATCTTCTCGGACTGGACCAGGGTGGCCTGGGCCTGCTTGAGCTGTTCGAGGGTGCGGCTGAGCTCGTCGCGCTGGGCCTCGAGGACCTCGGCCTGCTCGCGGATTTCCTGCTGGCGGGCCTCGAGCAGGTGGTTGGTCTTCTGGAGCTCCTTGTTCTTCTCGGCCAGGTGCTTGTTCAGGCGGCGGGTGGTCTTGGTGCGCTCCTGCACGAGCGACTCGAAGTAGTTCTTGTGCCGCTCGAGCTCGCGCAGGGTCTTCTTGTGCTCGGTGATGTCGGTGGCGATTCCTCCCAGGGCGTAGGGCCTGCCCTGCTGGTCGAGCAGGGGGAACTTGACGTTCAGGAAGGTCCGCCCGTCCTCGAAGTCGAGCTCGAACGAGTGGCTCTGGCCGGTCTCGAGGATCTTCTGGTCGAAGCTGGCCGACTGCCGGGCCAAGTCCTCCGAGTAGATCTGGCTGTCGGTCCGGCCGAGGATGGAACCGGCGGCGGCCGATTCGCGGACCAGGGTCTCGTTGGCGAGCATGTACCGGCCCTCGAGGTCCTTGAGGTAGATGAGCGAGGGCGAGTTGTCGATGATGGCCCGGAACTGGCGCTGGTACTCCTGCAGGCGCAGCTCCCCCGATTTTTTCTGGTGGATGTCGATGTTGACCCCGAGCATCTCCAGGGCCTGGCCTCCGGGGCTCCGCCGCGTCACGCCGCCCTTGGTGAAGATCCACCTGTAGCCTCCGTCGGCCGTTCGCAGGCGGAACTCGATGGAGAAGTTGCTGGGCCCGCCGGGGGCGCCGATCTGCTCGACGGCCTGGAGCACCGTCCGCTTGTCGTCGGGGTGGAGCATCCGCCGCCAGTTGTCGAAGCTCGAGTCGAAGGCGTCGGGCGGGTGCCCGAGCATGAGGAACACCTTGGGCGACGCGTTGACGCGGCGCTCCTTGAGGTCGAAGGTCCAGATGCCCTGCTCGGCGGCGTCCAGGGCCAGCTCCAGGCGCTGCCGGTACTGGCGGAGCTCCTCGAGCAGGCCCTCGCGCTCGAGCTCGGCGGCGGCGCGGTGGGCGAAGGTGGCCATGACGGCCTCGGGCAGGAAGGGGTCGTCCAGGCTCTGCCCGAAGGTGGCCGAGAGCAGCCCGAAGGTGTTGCCGGCGCTGTCGTGCAGCAGGAAGCCCACGTAGGCCTGGCATTCCGGGCTTTCGAGCAGCGGGTCGTCGGGGAACTTCCCGGCCAGGCCGCTCTTGCAGACATAGACCCCGCGGGCGTAGGTCTTCTGGACGACGCTGCCTTCGAGGGGGAAGGTGCCCTTGGGGCCGGACTTTCCCTGGCTGTGGTAGAGCACCTCGAAGTGGGTCTTGCCCACGACCTTGCCGATCCAGACCTGCCGGGCCTCGAGCGAGCGGGCCAGCTCGACGACCAGTTGCGCGACGAACTCGCGGCCGGTGGTGTCCGACAGGCGGGCCAGGAGCTTGCGGGTGATGCGTTCCTGGCGCAGGGCCTTGCCCATGGCCTGGTGGTTGGCCTTGTGGAAGGTCTCGAGCTGCCCGCTGGTCTCGCGCAGGGCCAGGTTGGCCTTGGCCAGGGTGGTCTCGCGCTCCTGGAGCAGCTCCAGCAGCTTGCGCTCGGAGGCGCGCAGCTCCTGCTCGGCGGCCGTGCGCTTGTCGATCTCGCGGCCCAGGTCCAGGTTGGCCTGGGTCAGGGCCTGGTTCTTCTGGCGGAGCTGCTCCAGCAGGTCGCGGTTCTCGCGGCGCAGCCAGAAGAGGTCCACGGCGTTGCGCAGCACGTGGGCCAGCTCGTCGAAGTCGATGGGCTTCTTGACGTAGCGGTGCAGCTCGGCCCGGTTGATGGCCTGGAGCAGGTGGGCGCTGTCCTCGTGGGCCGAGAGGATGACGCGGATGGGGTGGGGATGCCGCTGGCGCAGGAGCTCGAAGAACTCGGTGCCCAGCATGCCCGGCATGACCTGGTCGGCCAGGACCACTTGGAACTCCTGCCGGTCGAGCAGGGCCAGGGCCTGGTCGAAGTCTTGGCAGGCGCTGATGGCGAAGCGGTCTTCCAGCCGGGCCGCTATGGCTCGGAGCAGGTTGAGGTCGTCGTCAATGACAAGCACATTGGGTTTGTCGTCGGGCATCGGGGGCGGGCGTTTGGGTCTGGCTAAAAATAGCAAAGATTTTTCCAAAAACACCCGCCAAGCCGCGAAAAAGGCGTCCTTTCTCGATGAAAGGACGCCCAGTGCCGCGCCAGGCGCTCCGGCGTGCCGGTCAGCCTTGCGAAGGGTCCTTGTCGGCTTGTGCCGGGTCGATGATCTCGAGCTTGAAGCCGGCGCCGTGGACGTTGACGATGGAGACCTCGGGGTTGTCCTTGAAGTACTTGCGGAGCTTGGTGATGTAAACGTCCATGCTTCGCCCGGTGAAGTAGTCTTCCTCGCCCCAGATTTCCTTGAGGGCGACCTCGCGGCGGAGCAGGCGGTTCTTGTACTGGCAGAGCAGGCCGAGCATCTCGGTCTCGCGGCGGGTGAGGCTGCGCTCGCCCCCGGGCCAGACCAGGGTCTGGTTGCTCTCGTCGAAGGTCATGTTGCCGAGCTGGTGGGTGGACTCCACCGCGCGCGGCTCGGTGCGGGCGGCCTGGGAGGGCTTGTGGTAGCGGCGCAGGATGTTCTCCATGCGCAGCAGGAACTCCTCGGTGCTGAAGGGCTTGGTGATGTAGTCGTCGGCGCCGAGCTTGAGGCCCCGGATCCGGTCTTCCTTCATGTTGCGGGCCGTCAGGAACACGATGGGGATGTCGGTGTTGACCTGCCGGATGTCCTGGGCCAGCGAGAAGCCGTCCTTGTCGGGCATCATCACGTCGAAGACGCAGAGGTCGAGCTGGTCGCGGAGCTGGTTGTAGGCCTCGAGGCCCTGGTTGCCGTTCTCTCGCCATTCGACTTTGTAGTCCATCATCTCAAGGTAGTCCTTGAGGATGAAGCCGAGGTTCTGGTCGTCTTCCACCAGTAGGATGTTCGCTTTGGGCATGTCCGTTTCATTTTAGCACAAATTTAACAAAAAAGGGAATCCGACCGGGCAATTTTTCCAATTGTTTGGGAAAAAAATCAAAGCTCGGGCTTTCGTTTGTTGAGGGAGGTCATGGCGTGGCTGATGCCGGCGGTGGCGAAGGTCTTGATGGCCTCGACGCACTGGTCGATCAGCAGGGGCAGGGCCGCGGCCTCGTCGGGCTTCCAGGGGCCGAGCACGTAGTCGGACTGGCGGCCCTTGGGGTAGTCGTCGCCGATGCCGAAGCGCAGGCGGGGGTAGTTGTCGTGGCCGAGGGTCTGCTGGATGTGGGTCAGGCCGTTGTGTCCTCCGGCGCTGCCCTTGGACTTCATGCGGAGGGTGCCGAAGGGCAGGGCCAGGTCGTCCACGAGCACCAGGGCGTCGAGGATGCTGGCCTTTTCCTGCTGCAGCCAGTAGCGGACGGCGTTGCCGCTGAGGTTCATGTAGGTGGTGGGCTTGAGGCAGACGAAGGTGTGGCCCTTGTGGCGCAGCCGGGCCACCATGGCGTAGCGCTCGGTCTCGAAGCGCTCGCCCTCGGCCTTGGCCCAGGCGTCCAGGATGCTGAAGCCGATGTTGTGCCGGGTTCCCTCGTGCTCGGAGCCGATGTTGCCAAGGCCGAAGATCAGGTGTTTCATGGGGCTTGGGTGGGTTTTTCGTTGGTGGTGGGGGGGATGGGAACATGCAGAAAAGGCAGGCTTCCTGGCCTCGCGTGCCAAGAAACCTGCCTGCCGGGCTTGCCTTTGGGGCTTGTGCCTACTGCTTGGCCATGGCGCCGCGGGCGGCGCGGGTCAGCTTGACGGTGGCCACGATGCTCTTGGGCGGATCGACCAGCTCGAGCCTGGGGAAGCTGAGCTGGCTGACGCGGATGGTCTCGCCCAGGCCCAGGCTGGTGGTGTCCACCTCCAGGGTGTCGGGCAGGTCGGCGGCCAGGGCCGAGACCTTCACCAGGCGGTTGACCAGTTGCAGCTTGCCGCCGGCCTTGACGCCTTCGGAGAAGCCGGTCAGCACCACGGGCACCTTGATCACCACGGGCTGGTCGGCCTGGAACTCGTAGAAGTCAACGTGCAGCACCTCGTCGGTGATGGGGTGGAACTGGAAGTCCTGGAGGATGACGCCCAGGGTCTCCGTCTCGGACTTGAGGGCCACCAGGTAAACGTTGGGGGTGAAGACCAGCTCCTTGAGGTCTTTCTTGTTGACGGAGAAATGCTTGTTCTCCGCTTTGCCATAGACCACGCAGGGCACGCGGTCGGCCAGGCGGAGGTCCTTGGTGGAACGCTTGCCGAGGCTTTTGCGCGTCTCGGCGGTCAATTCGAAGGTTTTCATCGGTTTGTTTTTGTGTGCTACTCAGGCCTTGTGGGCAGGCCTACCATCGCACGGATTGTTGATTGGGCCGCGAAAATAGTCCTTTCGGGCCGGATGGCCAAGCCCTCTTTCGATTTCTCGCGATTTCGCCGCGCCCGATGGGGGGAGCCGAGCTCCATCCTGGGTCGGATCACCCTTGATCGTCTTCTTTTGGGGAACGCCCGCGGCCCTTGGGCAGGTGGTTTCGCCCGCTGGGCAGTCCTCTTGGGCTACGTGAAATTTAGATTATTTCCATCCAATATTTTTAACAGGAATTTAAAAAAAATTTGTTATTTTGCAAACGTTTTCAACTCGCTCGTCCTTCAAAACCAGAACCAGGTCATTTTGATGTTACACCCTAAAAAAAAGGAGGCCAGGCCTATATCTAATTTTCCAACTTATTTTTCTGGAAAGGTTTCAAAACCTTTGGTTTACAAAAGTTTTTAGGTAATTTAACATTTCTCGCCATGCCGGTCGGGCGATCCTACCCCCAAAAATTCCGGACATGGGCATTTTTTGTTTTCGATGGACCTAAACTACCCTAACATTTTCGCCATGCAAAAAAGAGTTTTGCCATTGTTGGTTTTGGCAGGATGGGCGATGCTGGCTCCGGGCGACAGGACCCGCCCCGAGCAGGCATTCTACATGCGCCAGAACGTCAACGGCATCGTCCGGATGGACCTTCCGGGCAAGCTGGAGCGGAGCTTCGCGGTTCCGCTGGACGTAACCTGGATCGACAACGACTACAACCCGGTGGGCGACGCGTCCTCCCGCATCGTGCTGCACCGCGACAGCCTGCGGGTCTATCCGCCCGGGCTGCGCTGCCTCTCGTTCGGGCAGGCAGAGTCCGTGTCGTTCAACCAGGCCCTGGAGCTCCGCTTCGAGGCCGACCAGGCGCCCGACTCGTTCCATGTGGAGCTGCGCCTGGCCTACGCCGCCGACGCCCAGGCCGCCGCCGACCCCGCCCGCTGGGAGCCCTTCCTGGGCCGCCGGCCCAAGTTCCTCGCGGCCAGCATGGCCCGCGGCGTGGTGGCCACGCCCGAGCCCGTCCGCGACAACGCCCTCGAGGAGCTGCTCCGCAAGAAGAACCAGGAGCTGGCCGACGAGCTCGACGCCGCCCGCAAGCAACTGGCCAACCGCCCCGTCAACATCGTCTATCGCTCGGCGCCGCTGGTCCACGTCTTCCAGCCCGTGTTCGAGAACAACGTGGCCGACTTCGACACCCTCGACGGCAACTTCGAGGGCCTGATCGCCGACGCCTTGCAGGAGCTGGACTCGGTCATGGCCGGGGGCGGAGACCCCGACCGCATCGACGCGCTCAAGAACCGACTGGCCGTCTATTCGGCCAACTTCGACAACGTCGGGCAGTTGCAGGACACGGCCTTCCTGGCCTACGAGCAGGAGCTCAAGGCCAAGTACGGCGCCGTGCCCGACCTCGACAGCCTGCACGAGCTGTTCGGGCAGGACGAGGACACCTTGGCCGACCTCAAGCGGCAGGCCGAGGAGATCATCGGCAAGCTGAAGATCGCCCCGCGGCAGGCCCCCGACCAGGAGGCTTCCTTCTGGGGGTTCTCCTGGTGCGGCGGGTGGTGGTGCTGGTGGTGGCTGCTGATCATCATCCTGCTGACCATCATCTACTTGCAACGCCGCAAGATCAAGAAGCTGGAGGAGGCCCAGGAGCAGGCGCTCTCCTGAAGCCACGGGAACCTTCCGCTTTTCGCCAGCCAGCGCGTTTCCAACACGAACGACAACTTTTCACGAAACATCATGGAAAAAAAATATTTCGCCCTAAAAAGGGCGTGGCTTTGGCCTTTGGTGGCCTTGGCCGTCTTTTCGCCGCCTAAGGCCGCCTCGGCCCAGGATGGCCTCATCGGGACCGGCTTCGGGACCATCGACTGGAGCACGACCAGCAACTTCTCGGCCAGCGCGGGGACTTCCCGCATCGGCATCTTCACGGCCAACGGCCTCGGCAACCAGTACTTCCGGCTCGTGGCCTCGGGTGACCAGTACACCCTCACCAGCGGCTCGGACAACCTGGTCGTGCCCAACACCGAGTACAACCCCAATGCCGGACCGACGACCAGCGGGGCCATGTACTTCAGCGTCAGCAGCGCCGCCGACAACTACGTCTTCAAGACGGCCGAGGGGGGCAACCCCACCACCAAGCGGCTGATCGTCTTTCGCCTGCAAGGGGCGGTGCGCCAGGCCAGCTCGGTCGCGCAGTCGCCGCTGGCCGCCTCCGTTACCGCTGGAGCGGCCGTGACCGTGACGGCCACCCTCAGCGGAGCGCTGCCCACGGGCCAGAGCGTTTACCTGCGCTACACCACCGACAACTTCTTGACCTCCTCTGTGGCGGCCATGACCGAATCGGGCACGAGCTACTCGGCCGACATTCCCGCCGGGGCCAACACCGCGGGTACGACCGTCAAGTACTACGTCTTCACCTCGGGCAACGGTCTGACCATCACCCACGACAAGGCCGACTGGTACACCATCAACCTGAACAACAACAGCGGCAGCAACTACAGCTACACCGTGCCTGGCTCGGGCGGAGGATCCGCCGGGCCTTACTACCTTTATTCTTGCATCAACAGCAACTTCAACTGCACCAACTTCCAGTACAGCACCGCCAACGGCGTTACGGGCATCGAGCGCGCCCTGCCCGAGCAGCCCAACACGCGCTTCACCTACCAGGCCAACCTGACCGGAAACAACTACTTCAAGGTCAGCGACAAGAACAACAGCGCCTCCACCGACGAGGTCTGGAGCGGCAACTTCGTGGGCATCGACAACCCCACGCCCTCGACCATCAGCCACTACAACGACCCCACCGGCGTGGCCGGGCGCTTCCCCGTTGCCAACGGCGCGTGGTACTCCATCACCTTCCAGGACGTGAACTGCGGCGGAACCTGCGACGAGGCTGACGTCTCCTACGGCATCGCCATGAAGACCACCAACGCGCCCGTCTCGATCGCCAGCGTAACCCGCTCGCCCGCGGCGGACGTCTTCGACGTCAACGACGTTGAGCTGACCATCACCCTGAGCGGCACGCCCTCGCCCGAGGAGCGCTTCTTCGTGCGCTACGCCATTGATTCCTACCCCAACGACCCGGCGCTGGCGGCCTCCAACCTCCCGGTCATTCCGTTCGCCATGAGTGGCACCACGGGCACGGCCACCATCCCGCGCCAGCCCGGCGGCACCAACGTCAAGTACTACGTCTTCTCGACCACCGTGCAGTATCCGGCCGCCTACTTCGACCTGATGACGCTCAACTACAACGTCAACGTGACCAACGACTTGGGCCAGCCCTACTACAACTACTACTCGTCCACCTCGCCCAGCATCGCCATGACTGACGATGTCATCAACGAGGCCGCGGAGGCCGGGGAAATCATCACCCTCGAGCTCACCGACGGAGCCAACAAGTTTGCCAGCTCGCTGACGGCCGCCAACTGGAGCTTCAACAACCTGCCGGGGGGCGTTACCATCCCCGCGGCCAGCATCGTGCGCATCGACGACACCCACGCCCGCCTGGTCCTGGTCGGCAACCGCACCACCGACTACGACTTCAACATCACCAACTTCACCGTGACGGCCACCAAGGACGAGTTCCGCACCCTGGGTGGAGCGCCCGTGGCCATTGGGGCCACCACCAACACCGGAGTTACCTTCATCGCTGTCGATGAGCCGGTTACCATCACCCTGTCCGACGGCGGCATCGTTGAGGCCACCGAAAATGGCGAGTTCATCTTCGTGGAACTGGCCGAGGACCTCTTCATGCCCGACCCGCTCAACCCCGTGCTCTGGAACCTCAGCAACCTGCCCGGCGGCGTCTCGAAGGGAGCCATCACCCGCATCGACGACACCCACGTCAAGATCGAGCTGGTCGGCAACCGCAGCATCGACTACGACGTGGACATCACCGACGCCACCTTGCAGATCAACGGTTCGCAGTTCCAACTCCCTTACCACAAGTACAATGTCTCACAGAACACCGGCGTGGTCTTCAAGGCCATTGTCGAGCCGACGACCTTGGAGATCTCCAACGTCCAGCAAATCGTGGAGCGTTCCGAAAGCGGGGGCAAGATCATGGTGGCCATTGACCAGAACCAGTTCGCGGCCTCGCTCAATCCGGCCAGTTGGAGCGTTACCAACCTGCCCGCCGGGGTCAGCATGGGCGCCATCACCCGCCTCGACGACCGCTACGCCACCATCGAGCTGGTCGGCAACGCCACGGCCGACTACGACCTGAACATCACCAACGTAACCGTTACCATCCAGGCCGACCAGTTCCAGGCGAGCATCGCCCCGGCCCTCCAGATGTCGCAGAACACGGGCGTTACCCTGACGGCCATTGTCGAGCCCGCGGCCATCACCCTGGCCATGGACGGCGGCACCAACTTCCTCGAAGCCGCCGAAAACGGCCGCAAGATCATCGTCAACATCACCGAGGACACCTTCGAGCCCACCCTCAACGCCGCCGACTGGCTGGTCATCAACATGCCAGCCGGTGTGGCCAAGGGGGCCGTCAACCGCATCAGCGCCACCCAGGTGGAAATCGTCCTGGCCGGAAACCGCGTCCTCGACTACGACGCCAATATCACCAACACCACCGTCATCATCAAAGGTTCGCAGCTCGTGGCCTCCACCAACGATGTCTCGGCCAGCACCGGGGTCGTCTTCCAGGCCACGGTCGAGCCGGCCGTCATCTCCATCGAGGCCATTGGGGTCATCACCGAGGGCAACGAGGACGGACGGCAGATCATCGTCCGCCTGTCCGAAGACCAGTTCGAAACGCCTTTGACCCCCGCGAACTGGACCTTCTCCAACTTGCCCGCAGGCGTTACCATTCCCCAGAATCTCACCAACATCCAGCGGCTCGACGAGTTCTTCGTCCGCCTGACCCTGAGCGGAAACGCGACGGCCGACTACGACACCGACATCACCGACTTCACCGTCACCATCGGCCACGCCGAGCTGCAGACCACCGCGTCCGGCTCGCTTTCCGACAACAACGGCGTTACTTTCTACGCCATCGTCGAGCCGATTGTCGTTACCATGTCGAACGTGGCCGCGATCACCGAGGATGCCGAGAACAACGGCCAGATCCGCGTGAACCTCTCGCAAGACACCTTCGTGGCTGGCCTGACGCTGGCGAACTGGACCCTCACGGGCCTGCCCGCTGGCGTAACGCTCGCCTCCGTGACGCGGAACTCGGCCACCCAGGCCACCCTGACCCTCGCGGGCAACACCACGGGCGACTACGACCAGAACATCGTGCCACAACTGCAGATCGACGCGGCCGAGTTCGTGCTCACGACCGCGGACCAGACCGTCAACACGGGCGCGCTGCTCACGGCCATCGCCGAGCCTGCCACCACGGCCACCCTGGCCGACGACGGCAGCATCCTCGAAGGCAGCGAGGACGGGGAAATCATCACCGTTACCCTCTCCAACAACCGTTTCCAGCCCACGCTCAATCCCGCGAACTGGAACGTCTTCAACCTGCCCAGCGGAGTTACCCTCGGCACCATCACCCGCGTCAGCGCCACCCAGGCCACCTTGCAACTGGTGGGCAACCGCAACAACGACTACGACACCGACATCACCAACATGAATCTCATCATCAGCCAGTTGGAGATGGTCAAAAACAGCATCGGCGTCAACGTCTCGACGGGCGTAACCTTCACGGCCATCGTCGAGCCGGCCACGCTGGAGCTTTCGGACAACGGCATCTTCGAGGACTCGGAGGACGGCCGCCTCATTTACGTGCGGATCCATGAGGACCGCCTGGTGGCCAGCCTGA
>JFJP01012190.1_pt1 | contig 29372 bp, 17 predicted proteins | sample 431651 | NCBI WGS metagenome assembly JFJP01 (sample SAMN02602958, study PRJNA72255) | Microbial mat metagenome, whole genome shotgun sequencing project. | biome: fresh water; feature: sink hole; material: water; isolation source: purple microbial (photo- and chemosynthetic) mats found in... | reverse complement strand
CAAGCCCCGCGCTCGGCAGAAGCCGACGCCCTGCGGGAGCAAATCCGCAAGGATATGGAAAAGAAGAAGTAAAGGTTTGAGAAACGAGTAAATGGAAAAAGAAGTAATTCGAGAATCAAAAAGGGCTGGCGTATCGCCAGCCCTTTTTGATTCTGCCGCTTATGATATTAAGGCGCGGGGCATTGGTCAAGATGCAGATAGAGATTACATTCTTTCAAAGTCAATGAACGTGTTACTCTTGCTTTTGCAAGCTCGAGCAAATCATCATAGTTGACGAAATAGAAGCGCACATTACCACTGCTGCCGCCTGCAGCGATGGTTTTGCCATCAGGGCTGAAGGCGAGCCCAGAGACAGATGCTCCGGTGGTGAAGATGGTGGAGAGTAATGAGCCGTCAGATGCGTCCCATATTTTGACGGTTGATTCGTCGCTGCCGGTGGCGATCAGTTTGCCATCGCTGCTAAAGATCGCCTTGCGGATTCCCGCGGTGTGTCCGGCAAGAGCGAATTTTTTTTCTTCTGTCGCAACATCCCATAAGATAGCGGTTCCATCCGCGCTGCCGCTGAGGATATGTTTTCCATCTGGGCTGAATACAACGGACATAACCCAACCGGTGTGAGTTGCCAGTGATTTGATTTTTTTGCCGGACGCAATATCCCAAAGTGTAACAAAATTACGTTCGTCGCCAGCAGCCAATGTCTTGCCATCGGGACTGAATGCAACTGTGTACACAAAGCCGTCGCTGACTTCAAAGCGTTGAACGACTTTGCCGGAAGTTAGTTCAAAAATGGCGGCATAGGTCATGCCTTCAGCAACAGCTACGTATTTACCATCCACACTGTACGCGATATCGAAGATGTTGTTTGTATCCACGCAGGCGGGATCATAAAGCGAGTCGACCTCACTGCCGGATGTAGAGTCATAAAACATCAACTGGCATTTTCCGGGTAAATCCGCCCCCATGAGAACGCTTTTTCCATCGGGGCTGAATTCAAGGTCCGCAACCGGCGCTGTGGACTGGATTTTGACTGCGCTATTCTTTAAAATATTCCAAACATGCTGGGTCGGGCTTTTGCTATTGCGATCAGAAGTGGCTAGCAATTTTCCGTCAGGGCTGTACGCCAACCCGGTAATGGCTTGCGGCTGTGCAGTGAGTTTTCCCTGCTCATATCCGCCGATGGGAGATGCATCCCAAAGTTTTATTTGTCCATTTGCATTGCCAGAGACGATGAAGTCCCCATCGGGGCTGTATGCCACACCATAGACGCTGGCTTCATCATACAACACAAAGCGCGTCGAGCCATCATGAGTACTCGAAACGACCACCGTATCATCAGCGCTGGCAGTGGCAAGCCATGCACCATCAGGGCTATAGACCAGTTCGTTAATATTTTCAGTATGCGTCTTTTCAGGAATCACGTCGCCGGGATGTAAATTTGGCACAGAGATGATGTTGCCGCTCAGCGACTCTAAATTAACAAACTTTACCAAATCATCCGGTGGACATAGTTCGCTGGTGGCAATTTGTTTTCCATCAGGACTAATGTCAACATCCTCAACAATCGCGCACAAATAAGTCAAGGTCAAAGCCGGACTGCCGTCTTTTAAATTCCATACGACAACAGCGGCATCGCTATTGGAAGTCACCAGACTGGAACTATTAGCGCTGAAGGATAACCCCAAAATGGGAGTCTTCCCGTCAACGGAAAGCGAACTAACTAGTTTATCGGTTTTTGTATCCCACACGGCGGCAAAACCATCGTCACTGCTAGTGGCGAACAATGTGCCATCCGCGCTGAATTCCACCTGACGAATCGCGCCGCCATGCGCGCCCACAATAGCGCGGAGTTTCTTTCCATTACTCGCGTTAAGGAAAATCACATTCCCCGCCAGAGCACCGACCGCAAGGGTGTTTCCATCGGGGCTGTATGCAAGGCTTTCTGCAGAAGAGCCATCTTCGGTCTTGAAGATAAACACAGGTGCAGCAGGAATCTCTCCGCTTGACGAAAGCGCTGAAACATCCCACACGGCAACACTGCCCGATGCATCCGCTGCGGCAATTTGCTTGCCTGATGGATGGAACGCGACTGCATTCACAGGGACAGACTGGTCGCTAATCTTGAAAGCATGACGCACCCGCGAAGTTTGTGTTGCTAAACGGAGCGCATCATAGGTTTCGATCATCATCGACTGTCCGGCATTATTTGTCACCTCGACAGCTTTCAAAGAAAGCAACAGGCTGAGTTCAGGGTCACCTATCAGGTTATTTTTTGCCTGCGCAGAAAGCTCACGCACAAAGGAAATCTGTTGATTGGTCACTGCAATTTGACGCTGGAACAATGCGATGATTCCCAACGCGATGGAAACCACCAGCGCGACAGATACCCCAACCAATGTTAACCGCTGGCGCCGGGTTGCGTCTTTGCGGCTGGCAAGGATATATTCACCCTGCAGCGGGGTCGGCTCGGGGCTTTTGCCCGTACTCGTCGAAAGGAATTGCTCGCCATGGGTCAGGTCCTGCCCGCGCAGGGTGAAAGAGTTATCGCGGTTTTTCTTATCCCATTCCAGCGCACGGACTTGAAGGCGGGTATGAACCTTCACCCAATCGAGGTCGGTATCCATCGCGGAAAGCAGCGTCTGAAGCGCTTTATCGAAGTCATCCGTCTCGCGCATGTAGATCCAGTTGATCTTTGCCAACTCCGCGGGGACATCCTTTGGGTCAACCATGATATACAAAATAGGCAGCAACCGCTTGCCCATTTTGAGCGCGTGGTCGAATTCCTTGCGGCATTCGTTGGATTTGAGCCATTCGGGGCTAAGCACAAACAAGACAACTTCTGTTTTTTCGATGCCTTCTTTGATCTCCGCATCCCAATCGGATGCAGCGGGGATGTCGTCCCAGTCCGCCCAGACATCGCGATTGGCAGCGATTAATGCGTCATGTAATTTCTTTATAAAGACTTTATCACGGCGGGAATATGAAATAAATGCGTCGGTCATTGCTTCTCTCCTTTTTACGAATGCTTAAAATAATAAAAAAGTCCTATGTTAGTCAGGTTTCTCTTAATTCTGACTGATTTTATACGATTTTATATACTTGCTCAACATGAATTATTCAACCCACCAATCTCCACCCAAAATCAACACAGCAAAAATAAAATCGGAGCAGACTCATCATCCGCTCCGATTTTCGTATTCACTTATTCCCTGCTCTCTACTTTACCAAATTTCTCAACACCGTATGCAAAATCCCGCCGTTGCGGAAATAATTCACCTCGACATCGGTATTCAACAGAACGGTTGCTTCGAACGCGACCACCGTGCCATCCGATTTCTTCGCTTTGACCGTGATCTCGCTTTGAGGCTTGACCCCGTCATTCAGTCCGTCAATGGTAAACGTCTCGCTTCCATCCAAGCCGAGGGATTCGGCGTTTTGTCCCGAAGTGAATCTCAGCGGAAGCACGCCCATGCCCACAAGGTTTGAGCGATGAATACGTTCAAACGACTCGGAGATGACCGCCTTCACGCCTTGCAGCATGGGACCCTTCGCCGCCCAGTCACGACTGGAGCCTGTACCATATTCCTTGCCCGCGAGGACAATGGACGGGACGCCTTCTTCCTTGTATTTCATCGCCGCATCGAAAATGGACATCACTTCGCCGGAGGGCTGATACTTCGTCCAATTGCCTTCTTTCGGCGCAACCATCACATTCTTCAAGCGGATATTCGCAAACGTGCCGCGCGCCATCACCAGGTCATTGCCGCGCCGCGTGCCATATTGATTAAAATCCTTGGGCTGAACACCGCGCTCTTGCAGGAACTTGCCCGCCGGAGAATCCGCGGCGATGTTGCCCGCAGGCGAGATGTGGTCGGTGGTGATCGAATCACCAAACACGCCAAGCACTCGCGCATTTTCAATCGGCTGAATGGCTGGAACATCAAGCGTCAGGGTTTGGAAATAAGGCGGGTGATGAATGTAAGTCGAATCATCGCTCCACTCAAAAAGGTCGCCTTCCTTGACCTTGACTTCCTTCCACATGTCGGAGCCTGAAAACACATCCTCATATTTGGATTTGAACATCTCAGGACGAACATTCGCCGCAATCGATTCGTCAATCTCCTGCTGGGTGGGCCAGACATCCTTGAGATAAACTGGCTGATTGTTTTGATCTGTGCCAAGCGGCTCGGTGACTAAATCAATATCCACTGTGCCGGCGAGGGCATACGCCACCACCAGCGGAGGCGACGCGAGATAGTTTGCCTTCACCAGCGGATGAACGCGCCCTTCAAAATTGCGATTGCCCGAAATGACCGCCGCCGCAACCAAATCGCCGCTTGTGACAGCCTTGGCAACTTCGCCAGGCAAAGGACCGGAATTTCCGATACAGGTGGTACAGCCATACGCCACCACGTTGAAACCAAGTTGAGAAAGCGGTTCGAGCAGACCCGCGCTCTTGAGATATTCCGTCACCACCAGCGAACCAGGCGCCAGCGAGGTCTTGACGTAGGGTTTAACATTCAAACCTTTTTCAATGGCTTTCCTGGCAACAAGTCCAGCCGCAATCAACACAGACGGGTTGGAGGTGTTGGTGCAGGAGGTAATTGCCGCAATCACCACCGCGCCGTGTTTCATTTTGAGCGCGCCAAAATCAGATTCGCGGTTCAGCGCATCGCCGGAAAGATCGTAGCCGCGATCTTTAATGGGAGCGGTCAACGCCTTCTCGAATGTATCCTTCATGTCCGAAAGCGCCACGCGATCTTGCGGACGTTTGGGTCCCGCCAAAGATGGAACGACGGAGTCAAGATCGAGTTCGAGGGTGTCGGTAAATTCGGGTTCGGGGCTGTTCGCCTCGTGGAATAGTCCCTGAGCGCGCATGTAAGCCTCAGTGCGGGCGACCACTTCTTCAGAGCGACCCGTCAGGCGCATGTAACGCAGGGTTTCATCATCCACGGGGAAGTAGCCCATGGTAGCGCCATATTCAGGAGCCATGTTGGCAATGGTGGCGCGGTCAGTCAGAGACATGTTGTTTAAGCCTTCGCCAAAGAACTCGACGAACTTGTCCACCACGCCCTTCTTGCGCAGCATTTGAGTGACGGTCAGAACAAGGTCGGTGGCAGTCACACCTTCCTTGAGTTTGCCGTAGAGCTTGAAACCAATCACATCGGGCAGGAGCATGTCCATTGGCTGACCAAGCATCACGGCTTCGGCTTCGATACCACCCACACCCCAGCCGACCACGCCCAGACCGTTGATCATGGTGGTGTGCGAATCCGTGCCGACGACGGTGTCGGGGAAGGCATAGACTTCCGAAGTCTCGGAGACTTCGGAAGTCTTCGTCATCACAACTTCGGCCAGATTTTCAAGATTGACCTGATGCACAATACCGGTCATCGGCGGCACTACACGGAAATTGCTAAAAGCCTTTTGTCCCCATTTCAAAAATTCGTAGCGTTCGCGGTTGCGCTGGAATTCGACTTCAGCGTTGCGGTTGAAAGCGTCTGCCGATGCGAAAAAATCCACCTGCGCCGAATGGTCAATGACCAGGTCAACAGGCACCAGCGGATTAATTTTCTTCGGGTCGCCGCCCAAGCGGGCAACAGCGGAACGCATCGAAGCCAAATCCACCACGGCGGGCACGCCCGTAAAATCCTGCATCACCACGCGGGCAGGCAGGAAGGGAATGCCGGGGCGCGCGCCTTTGGGCGTCCACGCGGCGATGTTCTTTACATCATTTTGTGTGATCTCGCGATCATTGCATTGGCGGAGGGCGGCTTCGAGTACGACGCGGATTGAATAAGGCAGTTTACTGAGTTTGGTCAGACCAGCCTTTTCCAGCGCATTGAGACGGAAGATGATGTATTGCTTGCTTCCCACATTTAATACATCACGGGACTTAAATAGATCTTGCATAGGATACTCCTTTGGTATGAGGGTTTTGTCACATTAAAAATGTGACCTGCTCACACCACAATCTTGAAGAACTCAAAGGAGCGCCTTTGACATCCTTATGCTTTGTGGTGGGATTGATAAATAAAATGAAAGCGGCACACTGCAAAACGATCTGCGTGAAACGCGCCTACAATTTTAATTCCACTTTTATAGATTCAACCAGTTTTGTTTTTTCGTCCTCAGGCAAAAAAGCAGCCTGTGCGGCGCGCAATACACTTTGCTTTAATAAGCTGACCGGCATTTTTAATTTTTCGCATACATGCTGGTATTCGTGCGAAAGGGTAATGCGTGAAACGCTTGGATCATCCGTATTGAGCGTTATCCTCAACCCTGCCGCCATCATACGCGGCAAAGGGTGTGATGGCAAAGAGCGCACCACGCCAGATTGATAATTGCTGGTCACGCACACTTCAAAGATCGTGCCGCGCTCCTTCGCAAGCGCCACAACTTTTTCATCTTCCATCACGCGCACGCCATGGCCGACACGCTCGGCGCCAAGATTTACAATCGCATCGCGCACATTTTCAGCGGGTCCCCATTCGCCCGCATGGATGGTGATATGCAAGCCCGCCTGTTTTGCCTCTTTGAATATTCCTTGAAATGGATCAGATTTAAACTCGGCTTCATTGCCGGCCAAATCCATGCCAAGCAAACCATCTTTCATATAACCAGCCGCCAACCAGGCAACCTGCTCGGCGAGTTCGGGGCTTTCGTGACGGTTGACCGAAGCGATCAACCCCACCTTTACTTTATATTTTTTTGCGGCTTCCTGTGCGCTGTTCACCACCCATTCCATCACATCGTGCAGGGGAAACCTTTCAGCGCGGCTCAATGCCACGGGCGTAAACCGCAATTCAATGTAGCGGATGTTATCCTTCGCCGCATCCTCGACCGCTTCGCGCGTCACGCGATCAATCACATCGGGAGATTTATAAAAAAGGCGTAATGTTTTAAATTTATCAAGGAAGTTTGTAAACGTCTGCGGGTCTTGATCCTGAACCTGCACCAGCCCACTTAAGTTGAACATACTGACAGGAACGGTCACCCCGTGCTGACGCGCAATGTCCAACATTGTCGTCAGGCGCAGGGAACCTTCCAAATGGCGATGCAACTCCACCTTGGGAAGGGAAAAGTATTGATTCAACGGGGTGGTATCGTCGCGGAACAATCTGCCTCTAAAACTTAGTGACGCTTCCTTTTCTTTTTATTACTACCAATCTCCACTTGTTGCTGCGCTGTATTCGGCGCAGCGGCTTCGCTTTCAGAAGTTTCGACCGGTGTAATTTCAACGCGCCTCGGTCTTGCCGCAAAAGCGCGCCCGATAACCAAACCGCGCACATCTTCGAGCAACTGCTGGAACATCTCGGATGCGCGTCCTTTGTATTGTACCAGCGGGTCACGTTGAGCGTAAGCCTCCAAGCCAATGGAAACGCGCAACGCCTCCACTTTTGTCAGATACTCGACCCATAATTCGCTGAATGCGCTCAACAACAATTGACGATGAACTTCATTCAAGACATATTTTCCAATGGATGCAACCAATAGCGCGCGGTCTGTCTCGCTGATGGTTGAAACTGCTTCGTTGAGTCTGCTCTCGCCGAAAGAGATTCGCGCCGCGGGACCAAAGTCGGCAAGTTTCGTGGCGTTTTGACTCAATCGGGTATATTCTGTTTGTCCCCAAGTGGCGCGCAAAATCTCTTCTGCCGTCTCAAGATGACTCATCACATCTTCATCTATGTCCTGCGCCTCGCGTCCATCCAACAATTGCGCGGCAAGGAAAACATAAGTAAAGCGCATAAATCCCTGTTTGACCTGCTTATGAGTTTTTTGGTCAAATGTGGCGCGCGTGCCATGTGAAAGAGTTAAGAGCAGGCGCAATTTCGCGGCGTCGGTATCTGCGGATTCGCGCTGGAGGAATATATCCATGTCGCGTTCAATTTGCGCGTTGAGGCGTTCAAGTTTGTGCGCAAGACCAGCGCGCGCGGTCTGCATAATCACATCCGCAAGATCGTCCCAGTCTGAAGGAAGCGGGGTCTGCCACTGCAACTGCTCGCCCACGCGGTTTTGGATCGCGCCGATCAAGCGCGTGGCATTGAGCGCAGTCAACTGCTCCGCGACCATTTCCTGAATATCTTCCTTGACCGAGTCGGGGTCTTCGCCCAAAGTACGCATCATCTCATTGTTAAGTTTCAACGCTAATCTCTTCCACGATCTTCTGCGGACGCGGCGCATCTTCCCTGTCTCGCAATCCTTCAAAGAAGGCATCCAGGGCGTCGTCTCTTTCAGCGGTCTGCGTTTCAAATGTTTCGCGTGTTTTTTGCACAAGCGATTCGATGGCACGCAGGTTGTGAGCGCCTTCCGCTTCAATGGCACGGGAGATGACATTTAACGTTGAACGTTTAACGTTTTCTTCATCCCCTTTGATTTGATCAAGGATTAACTTGAACCCGTAAGATGGGAACAATCCGTTTTGAGAATCAAACGCAGGCTGCACCTGATCGAGCCACGCGAGCAATTTCCACGGGCCTTCTTCGTCAGCCAGTCCAATTTCGACGCGCTTGGTCACTTCATTTTGGAGCATGTCAGCCACGTCTTCGCTCAGGTCTTCCTTGACGAAGATGCGGTCACGCTGGTTGTAGATCTGCGTGCGCTGCTTGTTTAGCACATCATCATATTCGAGCAGGTGCTTGCGGACATCAAAGTTTGCGCCTTCCACACGGGTCTGCGAACTTTCGATGATGTTGCTGACGAGGCGCACTTCGAGCGGAAGTGAGTCGTCCACTTTAAGACGTTCCATCAACCCGCTGACTTGATCGCCGCCAAACATACGCATCAGATCATCTTGCAAAGAAAGATAAAAACGCGAAGAACCAGGGTCGCCCTGACGGGCGGCACGTCCGCGTAACTGGTTGTCAATGCGGCGCGCTTCATGCCGTTCAGAGCCAACAACGTGCAAACCGCCGAGTTCCTTCACGCTTTCCATATCTTCAAAATATTGCAGGAAGAGTTTTACTTCGGCGTCGTAAATGCCAAAGGTCGCAGGATCAACTTTCAGCAGGGCCTGGCGGCGTTCTTCGAGAATCATATCAAACGGGTCGTCATATCCTGATTTTCGCAAAACACGATTGACCGCCGCGATCACTTCTTCGGCAAGTTCGCCGCCGAGTTTAATATCCACACCACGGCCTGCCATGTTGGTGGCAATGGTCACTGCGCCGAATGCGCCCGCGCCCGCAATGATTTGCGATTCTTCGGTATGCTTGCGCGCGTTCAATACCTGGTGCGGAACGCCGCCCTGCATGATGGCTTTCAAGCGGTCTGCGGATTCGGCTGGCAGGTTCAGCGCTTCAAGCAAAGCCTGCAAGTTACTCGCTTCTTCGGGGTTGATGTTGGTCATGCCATGCGGTTTGATGAAGTTACGCATCATATCAGGCGTGATCTTTTCAATGGGTTCGTTGAACGGCGCGAGTTCTGCAATAAGCCGTCCATCCTCTTCAAGGTTTTTTGCGCTCATGTAAGCGCGTCGGACGAGGGTCACTTGCAGTAACCGGCGAATAGGCTCGGGCTTGAGTCTGCTCGAAAGTTTGTCAGATGAATCAACCGAGGTGGTACCAACCAGCATTGGGCGTCCCAGCGTATGGTAGCGCACAATCTCGGTCACGATGGCGCGCAGTTTGGCTTCGGCTGTGCGGTAGATCACATCAGGGTAATCTTTTCTGCGATAGAAAACTTTTCCGTCACCCGCCTTGGATGTGTAATAGAAATATTGATAGCCTTCTTCGTCTTTGGCTTTTTGCTCAACCAAAGTTGCATCGGCGCGAACCGATTGATATTCAAGGTTTGTTGGAACAGGTGCAACTTCAATTTTATAAATCTTGCTGAACTCTTCGGCTTCGGTTAAAGCGGTGCCGGTCATACCCGCCAGTTTTTGGTACATGCGGAAGTAATTCTGCAAGGTGATGGTGGCATAGGTCACGTTCTCAGGCTCGACCTTGACGTTTTCTTTCGCCTCCACCGCCTGATGTAGACCGTCGCTCCAACGGCGACCGGGCATTTGCCGTCCCGTGAATTCATCCACGATGACAACCTTGCCGCCCTGCACAAGATAATCTTTGTTGCGATGGAAAAGGTACTGAGCGCGCAGGGATTGTTCGAGGAAGCCCGTCAAACGCGCCTGTTCTGGAGTGAGGTCTTCGGGTCTATCAGGATCAAGGAGTGGCTGCCCCAAAAGAGATTCGACGCGGCTGATGCCAACCTCTGTTAAAGAAACGTTGCGATCTTTTTCGCTGACTTCATAGTCTTCAGGCTTCAACTGTTTAACGATGTTGGCCATGATGGTGTAATACTCAAGGTCGCCCGATGAGGGTCCTGAGATAATAAGCGGCGTGCGGGCTTCATCGATCAGCACGTTATCCACTTCATCCACGATGGCATAGTAATGCCCGCGCTGAACGCGGTTATCGAGCCGCATGGCCATGTTGTCACGCAAATAATCAAAACCAAATTCGGAGTTGGTACCGTAGGTAACATCCGCACTGTAGGCTTCGACCCGATCCACGAGCCGCAGGTGACGTTGATCTTCGTGCGGAGACTCACGCTCGAAATCCACCATGAAGGCTTTTTTGCCATTTTCTGTTGCGGCAGCCATTTGCAGAACGCCGACAGAAATACCAAGCATGTGGAAAATGGGAGCCATCCAACGCGCATCGCGCCGCGCCAGATAATCATTCACAGTAATCAGATGTACGCCGCGTCCGGTTAAGGCGTTGAGATAAACGGGAAGTGTGGAAACGAGAGTCTTGCCTTCGCCGGTGCGCATCTCGGCGATTTGTCCGTGATGCAGTGCGCCGCCGCCGATGATCTGCACATCGTAGTGGCGCAGACCAATCGTCCGCTTGGATGCTTCGCGCACGACGGCAAATGCCTCAGGCATGATCTCATCCAAAATGTCCTGTTCAAACTTATGGCGGTCGGTTTCATCCCCCCCACCGTCTCCCCCCATTTTCCCCAAAAATGGGGGGAGTGCAGAGGGGGATATGGCTTGCGCCACACGCGCCTTAAATTCATCCGTTTTGGCGCGCAAAGCCTCATCGCTGAGCGATTCGTATTCCGCTTCCAATGCATTGACTTGCACAGCCAAATTTCCAAATTGTGCAAGTGTCTTTTTGGTGGGGTCACCACTGAATAATTTTACAAAGTTTTTAAGCATATAATCCCTTTCACGGAAAGGGATTATAGCATGGTAGGTTGCATGGCGAATTGGAGTTTTATTAATGTTTTGATGCTGGCTGAACAGCATGGTGAAAGTTTTTGGTTTTCTCTTTTCTACACCTATTTACCGGTTGGCTTGGGTTCCAACCCGATCAACTGCGAGACGGTGACCAGTGTAAAGCCTTTATTTTGCAAATACTCAATTACAGACGGCAACGCTTCGGCTGTATGCCAGCCGCGTCCATTGGCGTGCATGATGATAATAGAGCCTTTGCGAGCGGTGCGCTGAATTTCAGCCAGAATCGTTGCAGAATCAAATTTCGGATCAGGGTCGCCTGAGACAGAGTCCCATAGAACGGTGTACAAGCCATGTTGGGCAATCACTTGCAGACTCAGATCATTAAACGTGCCTGAAGGCGGGCGAAAAAGATGCGAATGTTTGCCCGTGAGTTGCAAAAGCATATCTTCCGTGTCTTCAAGTTCCTGAGCCATTTCCAAGGCAGTTAATGTTGTAAAGTCAGCATGACTCCAGGAATGGTTACCAAGCTCAAAGTTTGGGTTTGAGGCGAGCAATCGTGTTTCGTAGGGATGAGTCCGCATCCAATCGCCTCCCATAAAAAACGTGGCGGGAACGTTATAACGTTGAAGAGCCTCCACAATGGAGGCATCATAACCGGCGGGATATTGCGGATCCTGACACATATCAAAAGTCAGGGCGACATACGGCTCAATCCAATCTCCGCTGGTGATGACAACGGCGGGCGGCGTGGGCGTAACCCAGAGAGTAGGCGTCGGCGTGGAGGTTGGTGAGGCGGTAGCCGTTGCTGTGGGAATACTACGAGTGGGAGTTACAGTTACAGGCGCAGGCGTGCAGGCGGTAAAGAGAAAGATGGATACAACAAACAGGAAACTTTTTTTCATTTATGCAAAACCCGCCATCGTTTATGGATTCGACTCCCACACCCGCACATTTGATATTTGGCATGAAGTCCAGTAGTCGGCATTAATATTCGAAACCACGCCATAATAAATTTCTCCCATGCCCAAAAGTTTTGTCGTGAAAAGGGTATATTGACCCACCAGCATATCGTCAACAAGTGCGTAGGCAACATCCTTATTGACGACCAGTGAAAATTTTGTCTTCGTTTTGTTGGATACATCCACTTCCCCAGTTCCGTGGGTTGTGCCAAACAATTCACATGGATACATGCCACTCTTGCAATATCCCATCCGCACTGCATTGTTGGTCAATATGGCAGTGTAACCGCCGCTGTTACTTTGCACACGGTAGGCAAATCCGCACCCTGTGTAGTTTGGATAGGTGGTCGCGCCTCTGCTGTCCAGTTCAATATCAGCCCAAAGCGCAAAATCCTGCGCTTCTTGCCCAGTACGCTTAAACTCAAAAACATTAAGCGAGGGTGTTGTTCGGGAAAAATCATCCAACTCATAAAGTTGCCCGTTCTGAAATGGAAGATAGCCCTTCTGATAATAATCCTGAACGGCTGCCGTCACGTCATTCGGCGCTTCTGTTGCCACGCTGATTTCAACCGTGGGCTGGGGAGCAGCAGTGTTCAAAACAATTGGAGGCGGCTCAGGTGATTGTGTCGGCAGGATCACCGCTGTTGCAGGCGGAATACCTGTCGGAAGTTGAAACGGCGCCTGCGTTGGAGCAGGCGACTGCCCCAAGTCTATTTTCAAGCCGCACGCCAGAACTGCCAGCACACAAACAGAAACAGATCCCAAAATACGATACGAGTATTTTTTGTTCATTCGACCATCCCTCCCGCCAACACAAGAAATGCCGCGCAGCACTTCTTCTTTCATGGTACATCAAACCAATACCGTATTGCAAGTAAACATCAGGTGTTTCGCGCTATTGAGTCAGATATAAATCTTCAACTTTTTTTCTAGCCCAGGGGGTTCTTCTCAAAAATTTCAAACTGGATTTGATACTTGGATCATCTGTAAAACATTTAATCGTGATGCGCCGCCCCAACTCCTCCCAGCCGTATTTCTCCACAAGGCGGGTCAGGATCATTTCCAGCGTAATACCATGCAGGGGATTGTTATTTTGTTCGCCGCTCATAGATATTTCCTCCCGACAGGCGAATTACACCTGTCGGGCAAATAAAATCACTTTCCAGTTTTTTCCCACAATGCCGCAGAACTGTCCTGGAGAAATATATCGCGGCTGATGTGTTCGCCAACCTTGGTGACAAGGTGTGGGTATCTAAGCAGGCGCAAGGCAATTTGTCCATGAACAACCTGGAAAGGTCTTTCATTGTCTGCGTACTCCACAAGAGCCTGCACATAAAGCCGCTGGTATTTCTGCGCGAGTTTCAGAATGAAATCATGCGAGTCAAACTTGGCTGGCATTAAAGCAATGACCTGTTCGTAAACGGACTCAAGCGATTGAAATTCAGTAGACATGGTTTTCTCCTTTTGCAATTACATCAAAATGATTAGCTCAACTCAACGCAGAATAACTATAAATCAAACTTTTGCCTGCGCATACGTTCTTTTGAAAACTTAAGAATGCTGTCTTTTTTGAATTATGGGATGCATTCAAGTATATACGAAATCCATAATTGGACAAGTATAATCACAATCATGTTCACCCCTGAATCCATCCTCAAATCCACATTCGGTTACGACACCTTCAAGCCGCTGCAGCGCGAGATCATTGCCAACGTGCAGGCGCGGCGCGACACGCTGGTGATCATGGCTACGGGCGGCGGCAAATCACTCACCTATCAAGTTCCTGCACTCATCTTCAACGGATTGACCGTCGTTGTCTCGCCGCTGATTGCGCTGATGAAAGATCAAGTGGAGCAACTGCGCGCGCTCGGCGTGCCCGCGCTTTTCATCAACAGTTCGCTTTCGCCTGAAGCATATCAGGAGAATATGGACGCTGTGCGGCGGGGCGATGTAAAACTGCTTTATGTGGCGCCTGAGACATTGCTGACTCCCAGAATTTTCTCGCTTCTCTCCGCGCTGAAACTTGATCTGCTCGCGATTGACGAAGCCCACTGCATCTCAGAATGGGGACACGACTTCCGACCCGAATATCGTCAACTGGCTGAAGTACGCAAAAAATTCCCGTCGGCTGTGTGCATGGCTCTGACGGCTACCGCCACCCCGCGCGTGCGCGCCGATATTATGTCCACGTTGGGGTTTTCACAAGCAAATGAGTTTCAATCTTCTTTCAACAGAGAGAACTTGTTTATTGAGGTCTTGCCCAAGCAAAACCCTGTGGCGCAGACTTTGCGTTTCCTCCAAAATTTCAAAGACCAATCTGGCATTATCTATTGTTTCTCGCGCCGCCAGGTGGATGAACTTGCCGATGCGCTGGCGCAAAAGGGATTCTCTGTCCGCCCGTACCATGCAGGGCTGGAAGATTCGGAGCGGCATCGAAATCAGGAAGCCTTCATCCGCGACGATGTGCAGATCATCGTGGCGACGATTGCGTTTGGCATGGGAATCAATAAGCCGAATGTGCGTTTTGTGATTCACTTTGATCTGCCGAAAAATATCGAGAGTTATTATCAAGAGATCGGGCGCGCCGGACGCGACGGTTTACCTTCGCATTGTTTATTGCTTTACAGTTATGGCGATGCAAGCAAGATCAGATATTTCATTGACCAAAAGGAAGACCCGGAACGCAGCGCAGCCTATCAACATTTGGATGCGATGACGCGGTACGCCGAGGGCAGTGGATGCAGGCGCAAGCCGTTACTCGCTTATTTTGGCGAAACTTTTACAAGCGAGAACTGCGGCACTTGCGATAACTGCGGGTCCGAACAAACCACGCAGGTGGATATCACCATCCCCGCGCAAAAATTCCTTTCCTGTGTAAAACGCAGTGGAGAAAAGTTCGGCGCGGCGCATGTGGTGGATATTCTGCTTGGTTCAAAAAATGAGAAGATCGAAAAATACAAGCATCATGAATTATCCACGTATGGTATTGGTCGTGAATTAACCAAGAGCCAGTGGATGCACATTGCCCGTCAATTGGTGGAGCGTGGGTTGCTGGATCAAGAACCTGCATACCGCGTGTTGTCGGTGACTGCCAAGGGGTTGGAAATGCTCAAGGCGCGTGAACAGGTTCGGGGTTTGATCAACGAGCCGAAGAGGAGCGAACGCGCGGACTCGAAAATCAAATCTGCATCTGCCGAAGAAGCGGAGTACGACAAATCCTTATTTACCCTGCTGCGTAACAAAAGAAAAGAGCTGGCTGATGCGGCAGGCGTTCCGCCTTACATCATTTTTTCAGACAAGACTTTGGCGCAAATGGCGGCTTATTTTCCACAGACAAAAGAAAGTCTGCTCAACATGAGCGGCATGGGCAGGGTGAAGTATGAGCGTTATGGCGCCGATTTTCTGACGGTCATTAAAGCGTATTGCAGGGAAAATAGAATCGAAGAAAAATTCAAAGCGCCGGCGCGCGATAAAGACGATGCGGGACGGCGATATATGGCGGTGGGCGAAGCCTACAACGAGGGGGATAGTATTCAGAATTTAATGAAGCGTTACGATGTGACGGCCGATACGATCTTGAATCATCTGGCGCGTTTTATCATGGCGGGCAATCCGCTGCGCTCGGCTGAAGATTTGATTGCGCTCTCAAATCTTTCGCCAGACCAGCAAATGGCTGTGTTCAAAGCCTTCGACACCATGGGATCGGATATGCTAAAGCCCATTTACGATAAATTTAATAACACTGTAAATTATGATGAGTTGAGAATTTTGCGGCTGTGTTATTTGTGCGAGGAAAGATAAAGCGCGTCAGGAGATGCCAAAAGCGTCACATCAACTCTCAATCATCTTCAAAAATATCTCCACAATCTTTGGGTCAAATTGCTTTCCACTTTGCTCCTGGATATGTTCCAGAGCCTTCTTTTTTGTCCAGCCTTTGCGATAGGGGCGGTCAATGGTGACAGCGTCCCACACATCTATCACTGCGAACATGCGCGCCACAAGCGGAATTTGCTCGCCTTTTAATCCGCGCGGATAGCCTGTGCCGTCCCATTTTTCGTGATGAGAATAGGGAATATCCAAAGACTGCCGCAGGTATTTGATGGGCTGAAGCATTTCATAGGCAAACTGTGGATGCTGGCGCATGAGAATCCACTCTTTGTCTGTGAGTTCTCCTTCTTTAAGCAGGATATTATCTGGAACGCCCATCTTGCCAATGTCATGCAATAAAGCGCCGCGCCGAATGTGAAGTATTTCGCTGTCTTTTATGCCCATCGTTTTAGCAAGCGCAATGGTCAGTTCGGTCACGCGCTGTGTATGACTTTCTGTTTCCTTGTCGCGCAGATCCATGGCTCGCGCCCAGCCTTCGATTGTGGCGTCGTAGGCTGTGATCAACTCAAGGTTGGCGCGTTGCAGATCGTCAAAGAGTTGTGTTTGATCTATGGTGATGGCGGCCTGTCCGGCCAGTGTTTCGAGGAAGTCGAGCCACTCTGGGTTTAGGGGCAACGGGTTGCGGTGGAAGACCTCCAATACACCTTTGACTTCGCCTTTGGCTGTAAGCGGCACAGCGTAATATTCGAGGAAGCCTTCGCCTTCCAGAATGACAGAGCGCGTGAAATTGATCCCGGATTCGGACAGGTTGGGAATGTGTACCGTGCGGCGTTCAAAAGCGGCGCGTCCGGCAAAACATTCGCCAAGGCGCAGGTGAGTTTGTTCAATGGCGCGTGTGCGGAATCCCTGTCCGGCAACAAAGTCTAACATTTGCAGGTGCGGATGATATAAAAGAACATCAACAGCATCAACATTCAACTGGGCGATGGTTTGGGCAATGACCGTGTTCAAGATGGGGCGCAGGTCAAAGGAAGAGGAGATTGCGCGATCGATCAAGTGCAGGGCTTGCAATTGACTTAAACGGCGCATGGTCTGTTCACGAAGGCGGGCCGAGTGAATGGCTCCGGCCGCTTGTGAGGCGAAGAGCGAGAGCAGGCGTTCATCGGATTCGGTAAATTTTCGCTCAGAGTCGCCGATCTCTTCCGCGGTTAAAACGCCGATCAACTCGCCTCCGTAAAGCATTGGCACTTCAATGGCCGCGCGGATGAAAGCGCCATTAAATATTGACGAACGCCCTTCCCAGTTCGAATAATCTTCTATTCTTAATGGCTTTTGGGTTTGCGCCACGCGTCCGGCAGCCCCCTGACTAAGTTGCAAGCGAGTTCCAAGCGGCGTGGAATGCGTGGTATCCACAGTCAGTTCCAATTCTCTGGTCTCAGAGATGTAGAGATACATGCCGCCAGATGAAGCGCCAAGTAGTTGTCTGGCGCGATCCACAATAACCTGTAACATGGTATTTAATTCATTTTCAGAAGAAAGAGCGCTGCTCGTTTCATAAAGCGCTGCGAATTCGCGGGCGCGACGCGCAGTCTCTTCACGCAGACGCGCTGAATGCAGCACCCCTGCGGCCTGGGCGGCAAAGAGCGACAACAGACGCTCATCAGATTCTGTAAATGTGCGGCTTGAAGCGCCTATCTCGGCCACATTCAATACGCCGATCAAATCTCCCCCAAACAACATTGGCACCTCCAATACGGCGTGAAATGACAAACCATCGAATATATGCGAGCGGCCTTGCCACACTGAATAATCATCCACGCGCATCGGTTGTCGGGTCTGGGCAACCAGCCCGGCAACTCCTTCACCAAGTTTCAGGCTTGAGCCAATGGAAATAAGAGGTGTGGTTGTAACCACTATTTCCAGTTTCGAATCTGCCTGATTGTAAAGATACATGGCTCCGGTGGCGGTATCCAATAATGTTGTGGCATGTTCCACGATGTCTTTTAGCAGGGTATTTAAGTCGTTATCGGCAGAGAGTGCGTTACTAATTTCATACAGTGAGGCGAACTCCTTAAAGCGGCGTTCGGTCTGCTCAAACAGGCGGGCATTTTGCAAAGCCAGAGAGGCTTGCCCTGTAAAAGCGCGCATTAATTCGACATCTTCATCGGTGAAGAAGTTGGGGTCTGAACTGTCAAGTGAAAAGAAAGCAATGACTTCATCGTTGACAATGATGGGAGCGCCTGCCCACGAGCGGATAAACTTTGATTCCTGGGTTTGAACCCAGTTTGGGTATTGTTTCACATCTGGAATGACCAGCGGTTGTTTATTTTCAAACATCCAGCGCAGATTTTCCACCAAAGCAATATCGAAACTGAACTTCAAGATTTTTTTAAGCGATTGCTCATCCACATTTTTATATCCGCGCAATCTGGCAACATAGACGATATGCTTTTCTGATTGAACAAACATAATGCAGGCGCCTTCAAAACGCACAACACGCTCCAGTGCTTCCAGCAGGCGGTCAAGGATGGACTCAAAATCAAGGCTGACGCTCATGGATGCGCCGGCGCTCAACGCGTCGCGCAGGGCATCAGACACAAGCCGTTGTTTGCGTTCTGCTTCAAAAAGGCGGGCATTCTCCAACGCGCTCGCCGCCTGATTTGCCAGAGTGGCGACCAAACGTTCATCTGTTGCGCTAAAAATATTGATCTGCTCGCTTTCAATGCTGATCACGCCAATAACGCGATCTCCCAGCATCATAGGAACATAAAGCCCCGATTGTAGTCCGGGATATGTATCGACATAACGCGCATCAGAACTGAGGGAATTTGACCGCACAATCTGCTTATTCCGAACAGCCCAGCCGCTTACCCCTTGTGACGCGGAGGTGATCAGCAACTTAAAGTTTTCCTCCACTTTATGCCTTTGCGCTTCACTCTGCAAACCTGGTTGATTAAATGCCAGTAGTTCAAGGCTTTCATCCTGCGGGTGGTACAAGCGGACAGTTGTGTGATTCCATCCGAGTTTTTGTTCAAGCAACTCAATTACTTTTTTGGCAATCTCATCAGGGCGTAGAAGTTGATTAATGGACAGCCCGCTTTCGTAAAGCGTTTCCAATTCCATCACACGCTGGCGCATTTCATCTTCCACCTGTTTGCGAGCGGTAATATCTTGAATCACGCCGCGCATTTTCAAAAGGCTATTTTGGGCGTCAATTTCCAACGCTCCCAGTCCATGCACCCAGCGTTCCGCACCATCATTTTTTCTGACAATCTTGTATTCCCGATCAAAGTCAGCATGTTTGCCCATGATCTCATACGTAAAATAATCCAACATCTGCTGGCGGTGTTCAGGGTGAATGAGATCAAGCCACGATTCAATGGAACGGATGTATGTATCGTCAATACCAAACAGTTTGTCGAGAATGGCGGAACTCTTCCACAGACCGCTGCCAAAATCCAAATCATAACTTCCCATATCTGCAATGGTTTGAGATTCTCGAAGCAAACTTTCACTCTCGCGCAATGCTTCTTCCGCCTGTTTGCGCGCAGTAATATCACGCACAACTGCCAGAACCTGATTTTCGCCGCCAATTGGCGAACTTCGTAACGAAACCTCTGCCCAAAAAAATTCGCCATTTTTCTTTTTGGCAAGCCATTCAAATACCTGCGGTCCTTCCTCCAGCGCTTTGCTTATTTTTCCAAGCGCGTCAACCTGGGTATAAGGCGGCTCGTTAATGCTTAGGCTGTTTATTTGTTTGGCTAATACTTCGGCTTCGGTTTCATATCCATACATCTGCAACATGGATTCGTTGACATGCAACAACCGCCCGTCAGACTCGGCGTGAACAAAAATCGCCTCGGTTGTGGCGTTGAAAATTTCACGGTACTCACGTTCGCTTTTTTGCAGGCTTAACAACGCCTGATTAAGTTCCTGGGTACGCTGACTGACGCGTTTTTGCAGAGTGCGCGCAAAAATGATCAGCGTGGAAATAACCAGCAGGGCAATCAATATTCCAGCGCGCAAATAGGGAATTTCCAACCAGCGCTTGCCCTGTTGCGTGCCAAGCCAACGATTATTAATTGTCTGATATTCAGATTTGCTGATATCAGCAAATCCATTCACCACCAGAGCCAAAAGCGCAGAGTCTCCTTTTTTTACGGCGCGATGAAATTCGCCGCTGAACAATGGTTCGGAATAATTAAATTGGTTTTGCAATCCGTATTTATAAAGAAAATAAAGCCCCGGGGGTTGGTCAACAACAAAAATGGTTTCTTCGTTTTTTTGAGCCGCTTCGATGATTTCTTCATAACTATTGTAGTAAACAAGCCCTGTGAGACCCGCCGCCTCAAGATACTCGGCGTCGGCATCGCCTGATTTGACAGCCACACGAAACCCTTTTAAATCTCCCACGTTTGCAATGCCCGAAATATTATTGTGGAAGAAAATTGGCACATCAATGCGGGCGTATGCGTTTGTAAAGTCATATAGTTCATCCCGTTCACGGGTGCGAAAAATGGTATCAATCACATCAAATTTGCCGTCTGCCATGCCGCTTAACGCATCTTCCCAGGGAATTGCAGAAAGTTCCACTTTTACGCCGGTGTGTTTCTCCCACAGCGCCCATTGATCAACCAGGATGCCATGGGCAACTCCCTGCTCGTCAAGAAATATATAAGGCGGGTAGTTATTATCCATCACAACCCGAATACTGGTTACCGGCGGAGTAACGACAATCTTGGAAACGTTGGCGCAGGAATTCAGCATACTTATAAAAAGAACCGCAATGAAAACAAACAGCGCGCGTTTTTGCTTTTGATCAAAATATTTCATAGTCAGGTTTCCCTTTGATGACTTTCTACTATTCTTCATCAAAGATCACGGTGCGGTTACGTCCGGCTTGTTTCGCCGCATACAAGGCTTGATCTGCGCGCAGAAGCAGGTTTTCCACTGTATCCGGCTCTACGGCGTGGTGAATGGTTTGGGCAATGCCAAGACTAATAGAAAGGGTGATCATGCCTTTATCAGTTTCCATCCGTATGGATGCGATGCTGGCATGAATGCGCTCGGCAAGGGATTGCGCCTCCTGCACATTGGTTTGAGGCAGCAGGATGATGAATTCATCGCCGCCATAGCGGCCGATCACATCGGCAGAGCGCAGTCTGGCGCAAACGACCTGCGCAAGATGCCGCAAGACCTGATCTCCAATTGCATGTCCGAAACCGTCGTTAATCAATTTGAAATCATCCACGTCAAACATCAACACAGAAAGCGGCTGAAGATAGCGGATGGCAATATTAAATTCACGCTCGGCGAGTTCAAACAAGTAGCGGCGATTTTTTATGCCGGTCAACACATCAATCCGCGCAAGTTCCTGCTCGCGCGCAAAAGCCTGTTCAAGTTCCTTGTGGGTAATCTCCAGCGCTTCTTTAGCCTGACGCAACTCGGACTCGGCTTGCTTGCGTTCAGTAATATCCGTTTGGGTGGCTGTCATTCGCTGCGGGAGTCCTTGCAGATCGTATTCAAGGATTTTGCCCTGATCCAAAACCCAGCGGTAGGTTCCGTCTTTTGCGCGCAGACGGTATTCAGCGCGATGAATCGGCGTTTTTCCATCAAAATGATTCTGAATGGACTGCAATGCAGATGCGCGGTCTTCCGGGTGAAGCAAATCGTCCCACTGCCGATAAGTGGACTCAATTTCCTTCAGGGTATAGCCAAGCATGTTTGCCCAACGTTCATTTCGCCGAATTTCACCCGTTTGAATGTTCCAGTCTGAATAACCTAATTGACTGCCTTCCATCACTGCCGCCAGCCGTTCTTCAGATTCGCGTATTATTTCGTGTTCCAATTTACGTTCGGCAATATCCAGACAGTACCCAATGTAACCGATGAACTCGCCCATAGTGTTGTATTGCGGGCTGCCGTCATCCTGAATCCAGCGATACTCGCCATCATGCCTACGCAGGCGATATTCCATGCTAAAAGATCCGCGCCGCTCAAAAGCCCCCATATACGTTTTTATACAATGTTGAAGATCGTCGGGATGCACTCCCTCAGACCAGCCGCCGCCAAGCTCCTGATCAATTGTCCTGCCGGTAAATTCGAGCCAGATGTCATTAAAATAATTACGCAAGGCATCAATTCCCGAAGTCCAGATCAACGCCTGCCCGGAGTTTGCAAGGGTGCGATAGTTCTGTTCGCTCTCGCGCAGGGCTTCCTCGGCTTTTTTGCGCGTGGTAATGTCGCGCAGCATACCCTCGTGATATAAAATTTCGCCCTGCTCGTCATGCACATAATACCCATGATCTTCAACCCATATTTCAGATCCGTCTTTGCGCCTCATGCGGTATACGTCAACTTCCTCCTGTCCGGTATCCAACAGGTGACTGCCCCTTTCTTCGGGCGCAAAGTAGAGGTCTTTTTTGATGTCCACATCCAGCATTTCCTCTTTGCTTGCGTATCCAAACATTTTGACCATGGCGGGGTTTACATCCACAAATTTTCCGACATGTGTACTGCGATAGATGCCATCCATCATGCTGTTGAACAAAGAGCGGTAGCGTTCTTCAGATTTACGTAATGCCTCATCCACTTGTTGGCGCTCGGTAATGTCGCGAATAACCACCAGCGACCCATTTTGCTCGCCATATCTAAAGGAAGACCCGTTTAACTCTCCAACAAAAAGAGAGCCATCTTTGCGCTTCATGGTCAATTGAAGGTCTTTTGACCATTCGTCACGGTCAAACGCATCACGAAATGCCGCCATCGCTATGGGAATAGAGGACTCGTGCAGGAAATCCACAAAAAAACGTCCGCACATCTCTTCAGGCGTAAAGTAAAAAAGGGACATGGATGCAGACGAAGCGTACGTGACAACCCCGTTGGCATCGGTAATGGATATAAGGTCTCTGCTATGCTCTGTTATGGAGCGGATTTTTTTCTCATTTTCCTTGGCGATCTCCTTCTGCAAACCTATATCGCTTTGTTTACGTTCTGTGAGATCATGGATGATTGAGAAAAGCGCCCGCTTTTTCTGAACCATAATTGGGAATGAATATATTTCCACAATACGCTCTTCACCACCCGCCAGCCTGTGTGAAAAAACAAAATAATTTTGCTCCCCGTTTAGCATTTTTTGACGATCTACAACCGCCTGCTCTGGCGGTACTGTATTAATTTCATCGCTTGACATGCCGCAAAGTTTTGATCTGGAATACCCATAAAAATTCGCCGCCGCCTGATTGGCGTCAAGAATATCCCCTGTTTCGGGGTCGATCAACAAGACAACTGCCGAATGCCCATCAATCATCAAGCGGACTGATTGTTCGTCAGGCGCATGGGTTCGCAGCGTTTTTTGCGGAGACATTAAATTGCTCCTGACACATCTGAGCCAAAGATCACAGTGCGGTTGCGCCCGCCTTGCTTTGCCGCATACATGGCTTCATCAGCGCGATGGATCAACTCATCAACCGACGCATCCTGCGGCGCGTGAATGGTTTCTGCAATGCCGATGCTGAGCGTAACGGTGGCTGGACGTCCCTTGTCTGTATCTATGCAAAGCGCCGCCACGCCGGCGCGGATGCGTTCGGCCAGCAGCCAGGCATGTTGCGCGTTTGTAACCGGCAGGATAATTAAAAATTCCTCGCCGCCATAACGCCCAATCAAATCCACATCGCGCAGTTGAGCGCGCACAACCTGCGTAACGCTTTGCAGCATCTGATCGCCGACGGCATGTCCAAAAGTGTCATTGATATATTTGAAATGATCCAGGTCGAACATGATCACAGACAACGGCTGCTGATAACGTCTGGCAACATCAAACTCGTGAATGGCAAGTTCAAATACATAACGGCGGTTGCTGACACCGGTCAGCACATCGGTATGCGCCAAATGTTGTTCGTGTTCAAATGCCGCCTTAAGTTCGCGGTTCGCCGCTTCAAGTTTTTCCTTTGCCTGTTGCAGATCGGCTTCTGCCTGCTTGCGTTTGGTGATATTCAATTTGATCGCAATGAAATTCTTCACATTGCCCTGTTTATCCAAAACGGGCGTAATGGTTTCTTCTTCAAAATATAAACTGCCATCTTTGCGCCTGTTCACCAACTCTCCGCGCCAGACCTTGCCAGACAGAATGGTCCTCCACATATTTGTATAAAATGTGGAGTCGTGTTCATCCGACTTAATAATGCGCGGATTATTTCCAATGGATTCCTCTTTGGAGTAACCGGTCAATGTAACCCAAGCCGGGTTGACCCATTGGATCACGCCCTTTTTATCTGTAATGGCAATGGCATTCGCGGCGGTCTCCAGCGCAGCGCTTTGCAAAAGCGCCTGCTCTTCTGCTTGTTTGCGCGCGGTAATATCGCGCACAATTCCCTGATAGCGCCCGTCTGGAAATTGTTTGGTGTTGATTTCAACCGATACCAGACTGCCATCCTTGCGAATCATTTCACGTTCGGTGAGGAGCGTTTTGCCATTCCGCAACTCATCCAGACGCAAAGGGTCTTCGGGCGATGCTTTTATAACATCATGTATCGTCAAATGCAGAATTTCTTCACGCGAATATCCCAACAATTCACAGCCAGCAGAATTTGCGTCCAGATACTCTCCGTTTTGATTTGCAAGAAATATTCCGTCAGACGCCTGCTCAATCAGAGCGCGGTATTGTTCTTCTCTCTCCTGAATGGTTTGCTCGACCTTTTTACGCGCGGTAATATCCTGCACAATGGCAATATGAAAATCGGGCGCGGCGCCTGCCTGCCACATGGGAGATACGGTCAAGTCCACCCAAACAATGGAGCCATTCTTATGAATAAGGCGTTTCTCCATCGTGTATTCTCGAATGACGCCAGACTTTAGCAGTTCCATATTATCCAAATCAGGCTGAAGATCATCCGGATGCGTAATGGATTGAAAGTTAAGAGATAACATCTCTTGGAGTGAATAGCCGACAATTTCACAGTCTTTCTGATTAACCTGAATAAATTTCCCCGTCTGCGTTTGAATCCGCGCCACACCAACCGCCATTTGTTCAAACAGCACGCGCAATTGAGATTCGCTTTCGCGCAGTTCTTTTTCCGCATGAATACGGGCGGTGACATCGCGCAACATTCCCTCGTGGTAAACGATGGCGCCCTGCTCATCATACACATAATGCCCGCGATCTTCCACCCATATCTCAGAGCCGTCCTTGCGCCGCATACGGTAGACTTCAACATCTTCTTTTACAGCATCCAAAATGGGGCTGCTTCTATCTTCGGGCGCAAAATAAAGGTTTTTTTTGATATCCACAGCCAGTAATTCCTCCCTGCTTGAATATCCAAACATATTTACCATGGCGGGATTCACATCCACAAATTTCCCATCGTGTGTACTGCGATAAATACCATCCGTCATGCTGTTGAATAGGGTGCGATAGCGTTCTTCTGATTTATGCAGTTGCTCATCTGCCAGTTTTCGCTCAGATAATTCCTTCTGCATTTGTTGCGCCAGGCGCACGTTGGACAGACTGACCGCAATTTGTCCGGCGAAAGATTTCATGGCGGGTACATCATCTTCAGTCAGAGACAGACCGCTGACAACCATCAGTCCCAGCGTTTCATCATCCACACGCAAGGGCGCAAAAATACCCTGTTCAACATTCAGGATATTCATACTTTGGATAGCCAAAAGACGAGGGATATTCGGGAGCATTTCGGCAAAATATTCCTTTGCATCTTGCACGTAAATAATCCGTCCGTCAGTGATACTGCGGGCAAATAAACCCCGCGGAAAAAGCTCAAAACGATACCCCAATATTGAATAACCTGTTATTTTTTCAACCTGTTGAAGAAAATTCTGCGCGTATGAAGTATGTACCACGGTCAAGAACTGACCTCCACGCTCAACCATAAACAAGGAAACATCTCCGCCCAAGAATTTGATCTGATCGCCAACAGCGCGATACACCTCATCGGCTGTGCGCGCCCGTTGGATGGATTGCGCGGCACGACTGAGCGCCAGCAGCAGATCGCGGCTGTGGCTGAGCGCAGTCTGCTCAAGTTTTTTTGTTGAATTTTTGGATGTTTTTTCAACCATGGCGACCATCCTGTCGGTCATGCGGCATCTATGAGCGGCAAATAAATTCAGACTCAACTAACTTTAATAAAACAAGTTTAATGTCTCGTCCGCCCTCGCGCTGTTTATCATAATAGCAAACAAAAAATGTAAATCCTGCGGGATGTTCCACACAAGTCGAATAAAAAGTTAATATATATTGACTCTAATTCCTAGTCAAGCATTGCCTTCAATATCTTACGTACTTGCGCTTGCAAACGGCGGGGTTGAATGGCATCCAATGTCACCTGTTGCGCCCCTGCAAATTTTGCAAATCTGACAAGCCCGCGCCCAAGCGCACTGGCAAAGGCTTCATCTTTCGGGGCGTCGTCTTCAAGCCAGAAGCCAAGGATGTGGAGCGTGTTTGTTTGGCGATCCAGTTTCGGGTCAAGTCGCGCAACGAGATCATCGCCGTATAAAATAGGCAGGGTGTAATATCCCCAGCGGCGTTGATGCAGGGGCTTGTACACCTCCCATAAATATTCAAAATCAAAAACCTGCTTTGCCCGCCCGCGCGCGCTAACCATGTCCAAAGGCGCAAGGAATGTGACTTCCTCATCAGTGGTTGCTCCCAGCGGCTTCCATTTTTTGGGAATACGCCCCGCCTCCAAATCTGACAAGTGGGGCTGGTCGCTGTTCAAGTAGAGGAGTCCATCCTTTGAGTTTTCAACCCGCACCCGCGAGACAATGCCCTGTTCGATGAGTTGTTCGATTCTTGCCCTACCTTCCTCACGAGTCACATCACGATGAAGAAAACCAGCCAGACTGCTGCGCCAGGTACTTTCACGCGCCAGCCCCAACTGTAAAATTGTCTTGCGGCAGAAAAAATCTTCGGCTTCTGATTCAGGCGCGGCATAATCATATTCATCAGGCAACACACGCTCGCGCAAATCGTAGATGCGATCAAAACCTTTGCGGGTGGTGATCATCACCTCGCCGATTAACCATAAATAAAATAACGCGATGGACGCTTCCTTCCTTCCGCGATAACTCCAGGTTTTAAGAGCCTCGCCGCCAAAATCGCGGTTGCCCAGCGGACCACGCGCGCGTAATTCATTTAAGACAAATTTTATAGTCTCGACAGGCGGATGCTTAAACGATTCTTCATACCACATGCCCTGCGCTTCGCGATGCTTCATGTGCAAACGCCAATAGGGAAACTCGCTCATGGGGTACATGAACAACCAGCCGCCATAATCGAAAAAGCCGCGTTTTTCATACGCAGCCTGATAGAGATGCTTCGGCTTAAAGTCAAGCACCCGACCATACAACGCAATTTCCTGACTGCGCGCGACGATATTCAAAGGATCAAGCTGCAGACCCTGCATTTGGTGGATGGCTTTGGTTGCGCCAGCCAGTCCCGTGAAACGACGCCCAGGCCAAAGCCCCTGTTGACCCAGTAAAAATCGGCGGAATGTAAGTTTGGAAATGGTTATCATGGCGAAAAAAAAAGACCGAGGGGAAACCTCGGTCAATTGTCCATGGCTGTTAGTCGTCGCCCAGTGAGGCAATTGCCCGCAATAAGCCAAAAATCAACACACCCAATTTGAGTCCTTCACCTGAGGTGATGGCAGTTTCGCGTTCCGTTTTTTCTGCGCGTCGGGTGAGGAGGACGGCCGCAACAAGCCCTGTGACCGCGCCGATTATGGTGCCAAGTAAAATGGTACTGTTTTTGTTCATGGGGTACCTATCCTTTCAAAAAATGCCTTTACGTTTTCGAAGAAACCATCAAGAGCAATCACTGGCTTCACAACCATGTCTGCGCCGCGAATAATATAACTTTGCGCGATATAGATATAATCCTGCGCGATGCCTGTGTAGCGCGGCAATGCGACCAACGCGCGCGCCATCAGGTAGATTAACCCAACCAGAATGGCAAGCGTGATCAGTCCGGTAAACAAAATGGGAATGATGATCCAAATTGTGGAGATCGCCGCCCAACGGCTTACATCGCCATTTGATTTAAAGGTGGCAAAACTGATCAAGACGATCATGCCGATCAACGCCAGCGAGCCTATCGCCACCGGCAGGATAATCTGCGTAGTGCGTTGCTTTCGGTGCAGTTGATATGAATAGTGAGTAGGGTGAGGAAGTTCCTTCATTTGATATATTTTAGCATAAATGCGACTGCCTGATGTTTTGTCACTCCCAAACTCACGGCTTGCTCAAAAATGTTTTCAAATTTACAGCCGAGCTTGGATCCTGCTTTTTGACCACAAAGGCACGAAGTCTCAAAGACTCGAAGGGAAAAACTTTGTGGCTTTGCGTCTTGTGACTTCGTGGTGAAGTTATTAAACATTTTCTTAACGCGAAAAACGCAAGTTGGTCAAACTTTCGTCAATGGTTTTCTACCTTGAGAAAACCATCCTCCCAAACTTAAGTACCTTTCCATAAAGTGTCTGGAAAGGCTATAATCGCGTTTATGAATACTAAAACTAAAAAATCCCCCCCCGTCATTGAAGTTGAAGAAAATGAAGAGGAAGCGCTCGAACAGGCTGCTGAAGAGACCGTCACCTTCAAATTGAGTCACTTTTATTCGGTATTGGTTGTACTGGCTTTTGCGGTTGGCATTTTGGTTGGCTATATTGCCTGGGGACGCGGCACAACGGGTACCGTTGCCGCTCCTGCCGTTGCACAACAGCCATCAGGTCAGGTTGCTGAAGCGCCCGTCACACAGGAAGCGCAATTCACCCGTTACGATATTCCCATAGAAGGCTATCCAAGCCTCGGACCGGATGATGCGAAGATCGTTATTGTTGAATTTAGCGACTTCCAATGCCCGTACTGCCGCCGCTTCCACGAAGATACCTACAGAGCGTTGCTGGATGCCTACCCGGGTCAAATCCGCTTTGTCTATCGCAACCTGCCACTGCCGCCGACCATGCACCCTGACGCAATGTCTGCCGCCGTGGCTTCGCTCTGCGCCAACGACCAAAATGCGTATTGGGATTATCACGAAAAATTATTCAGCAACGACGCGCTGGGCGAGCAAGTCTATATTCAATACGCGGCCGAACTTGGTTTAAATGTTGAAGATTTTACGGCCTGTCTTTCCAGCGGCAAACACGATGAGTTTATCCAAAAAGATGTGGACTTTTCCTCCAACCTTGGCGTACAGTCCACACCAACCTTTTTCGTGAACGGGCTTGCAATTGTAGGCGCCCAGCCGCTTTCCAGTTTTACGCAAATTATTGACAAGGAACTGGCAGGAGAAATTCCCCAGTAGACCTCTTGCAAAAGTCCATTTTTGACCACAAAGGCACAAAGTCTCGAAGACTCAAAGGGAAAAACTTAGTGACCTAGTGTCTTGGTGA
>JFJP01001882.1_pt1 | contig 29376 bp, 24 predicted proteins | sample 431651 | NCBI WGS metagenome assembly JFJP01 (sample SAMN02602958, study PRJNA72255) | Microbial mat metagenome, whole genome shotgun sequencing project. | biome: fresh water; feature: sink hole; material: water; isolation source: purple microbial (photo- and chemosynthetic) mats found in... | reverse complement strand
GCGCGCACCTCATCCAGCGTGAACAGCTTTTTCTCGCGCACCGCCTTGATGATGTCGCCCTTGCAGACGCCGTTGCAGCCGCAGATTTCGGTCGTGTCGGGCAAGGCCATGACGCGCGACATTTCATCGCCCATGCCGCCACCGGCGCCCGAATCGCCAATGTGGTGGCGGCCGAACAGCAGTTTGTCGCGGAAATCGGAGACATCGGTCGCGTCGCGCATCAGCTCGAAATACCAGGCGCCGTCGAGGGTGTCGCCATACAGCACCGCGCCGGCCAGCTTGTTGTCCTTCAGCACCAGCTTCTTGTAGGAACCGCGCCCGGCATCCTGGAACACGATTTCCTCATGGCCGTCGCCGCCGACGAAGTTGCCGGCGGAGAACAGGTCGATGCCGGTCACCTTCAATTTGGTCGAAGTCATCGAGCCTTGATAGCGCGCCACGCCATGTTCGGCCAGATGATTGGCGCAGACCCTGGCCTGCTCCCACAAGGGTGCGACCAGACCGTAGGCAATGCCGCGATGATTGACGCACTCGCCGACCGCGTAGATGCGCGGATCGAAGGTCTGCATGGTGTCGTTGACCAGCAGGCCGCCGGGTCTGGCTGAACATTGCAGCCCAGCGGATTCCGCCAGTTGCGTATTCGGACGAATGCCGACCGCCATCACCACCAGATCGGCGGCAATCGTCTCGCCATCCTTGAACTTGAGCGCACAAACTCTTCCACTCTCGCCGCGAACCAGTTCCGCCGTCTGCTTCTGCAGCAGAAATTTCAGCCCCTTGTCTTCCAGGCTCTTCTGCAACAAGCGCGAGGCCGGTTCATCCATCTGCCGTTCCAGCAGCCACGGCGCGATGTGCACCACCGATACCTCCATGCCGCGCAGCTTCAAGCCATTCGCCGCTTCCAGGCCGAGCAGGCCGCCGCCGATGACCACCGCGTTCTTGTACTGGCCGGCGGCGTCAATCATCGCATCGACATCGGCAATGTCGCGGAAGCCGACCACGCCTGGCAGATCAGCACCGGGTATCGGCAGGATGAAGGATTTCGAGCCGGTCGCCAGCAGCAGACGGTCATAGTCGGCGCGCGTGCCGTCGTCGGCTTCTACGAGGCGGTTTTTTCGGTCGATTTTGCTGACGCGTTTACCGGTGTGCAATGTGATGCCGTGCTCGGCATACCAGTCGCGTGGATTCAGAATGATCTGTGCCACCGTCTGCTCGCCGGCCAATACCGGCGACAACATGATGCGGTTGTAATTCGGATGCGGTTCGTCGCCAAACACCGTGATGTCGTAGAGGTCGGGTGCCGCCTTCAGCAGCTCTTCCAGAGTGCGCATGCCGGCCATGCCGTTGCCCACCAAAACCAGTTTCATGCGTGCCATTTGATTTCCTTTGGGCGAAAAAAAACGGCATCCGCCCTGTTAGGGAGCGGACGCCGTTGTCCAAGATCGCTTAAGCAAGTAAGCCTGACTCTTCAATAGCAATGCTTGTGCCAAGTTGAACTTGGCCAAATATCAACGACTTGCAGATTCAATGCAGCAAGGATTGCACCGGATTAGTGCGGTTCGCGGCAGCGATGCACCGCAAAAGCCAATGAGCCTTACCTGACGTCGGATGCGCTACTGCCTGACGAAGTCATCCAACATGGCTTTCATTTCCGCCTGCCAGGCTTCGATCATCAAACGCGCGGGCGCATCGGGAAACTCATGCAACCATGGGCCGAAGTCATCGCTCACCAGCGTGATTCCCGCTTCGTTCTTGATCAGCGTCAGGCGCAGCGGCAGCAGGTTGAGCAATCGCGGTTCTGCCTCTTCCGCCCAGCGCACTGCGGATTCACTGCCGATGAACAGGATGCGCATACCCGGATCTTCAAAGCCACGCTTGGTCAGCGCGGTGTCGATCGGCTGCATCTTGACCAGCACCAGTTCATGGTTGATAGCCGCCAACGCAACATCATCCATCGCCTGGCGCATGTCCACGGCTTTGCTGACGCTCAACGGCGCAGCTTGCGTCGACAGGCTCAGCATCAAGCCAAACGCAACAACAAAATGCTTTATCAGGCCTGGTTTCATAACGCCGCCTCGTCCAGGATATCCAGATAATCCTGTTTCAATTCCTGGCATACCTCACGCAGCGCCGGCATGCTCTGCGAGGTCCACGCCGGGTTGACCGCGATCAGATCAACGCCGCTTGATGTTTCCACCAGAGTAACGCGGCAAGGCAGCATCTGCGTCGCACGCGGGTCGATACGCAGCGCCCGATCCATCTTGGCGAAATTGCAAAAATAAACCAGCCGTACCGAGCGTACTTCTTCGGCATAAGGCACCAGCCGACTGTCGATGGACTGTTGCCGGACGAAGGTGTAGTTGTGATTGACGATGGCTTGGCTGAGCGCCGTTACCGCCTGATCAATATTCTTGCCTGGCGCGGTGGTGGTGAGAATCATCGGCTCGGCATCGGCATCGGCGCGATTCATGGCGACCGAATCGGCAGCGGCGATCGCCCCCGTCCAGAACAAGGCAAAGAGCAGAAACAGGGAATGAAAGCGATAAATCATGGAACCTCCTGTTCGGTTTGATTGAAGTCAGCCCGGATGTTTCATTTATGGAACCCCGGGGTTAGTTGATGACAACATGCTCTCACAGAGAAATTTCATCAAGCCGTGTGCAAGCATGCAGATTGATTATTGCGGCTTGAACGCAGCCCAAGCGCAACGACCCCACGCTTTTCGTTGCCGCAGACAAGGCGAATATGAAGAACAGAGTTCTGGCATAGTGCAGCGTTGATTCGGCATTCAATGGCGAAGGGATTGAATCTTTTTTCCTTGCGTTTCTTGGTCCCGATGCTTCATTTTTGAATCCAGCTCAAGCCCGCATGAAAGGAAACGAGCCATGAAATTTTCAGCCGCTAATGCCGCAGCAACCCTCGGCATACGGACCAAACTGATTCTGTTGTTCGTCTTGATCAAGGTCTTGCCGCTGATTTTGCTGGCCCTGCTGGCTTGGGAAAGTGTCACGCATCTGGGCAGCGGCCTGGCCGAACGCACCGACAGCCTGACCGGTGAAGTGCGCGATACCGTCGAGCAGATGGGGCAAACCTTCACCAAGGAGGCGGTGAAAGCGCTGGATGATCGCGCGCGTGAAGAGTTGGAGCGGTTGACCACCGATACCGCGCGCACCGTCGCCGATTTTCTCTATGACCGCGATCGCGACATTCTGCTTGCCGCGCAATTGGAGCCGAGTGAAGCGCAATACCGGCGTTTTGTCGCCAATCGAACCCGTAGCTTGACCGACATTGGCGAATGGAAACTGGCGGAGGATGGCAAACAATGGATATCGACTTCAGCCGCCAGCGATGCACCCAAACTGGCCACCCCGAGCAATCCCGAAAACAAGCAGGATTTCCATTCCCGGCCACCGGAAACCGTCCTGCGCACCTTGCCCCGGCCGCTGTATCACGAAATCACCTTCGTCGGACTGGATGGGCGCGAGCGATTCAAGATCTCGCAAACCGGCGTCTTGCCGAAAGATCTGCGCGATGTTTCGCGCAAAGAAAATACCTGGAGCAAGGCCGAAACCTATTTCGCCGAATTGAAAAAGCTGAAACCCGGCGAGATCTATGTATCCGATGTCATCGGGCCTTATGTGCCTTCACGCGTCATTGGCCCGGTAACACCGGATAAAGCCAACAGCCTGGGCATCGCCTTCGAGCCGGAAAAAGAAGCTTACGCCGGGCGCGAAAATCCCAAGGGCAAACGTTTCCAAGGCATCGTGCGCTGGGCGACGCCGGTCGTCCGCAACGGTGGCATTGTCGGTTATGTCACCCTGGCGCTGGACCACACCCATGTCATGAGTTTTACCGACAACCTGATGCCAACTGCCGCTCGCTATACCGCCATCTCCGACGCCACCAACGGCAACTATGCTTTCATCTGGGACTACCGGGATCGCAACATTGCGCATCCGCGCCACCACTCCATCGTTGGTTTTGACGCCAACAGCGGGGAATATGCCACGCCGTGGCTGGAAACCAGCCTATACGAAGGCTGGCAGAAAAGCGGCAAACCGCTGCGCGACTATCTGCGAGAAGTGCCGCCATTCGATCGGCAATCACGCGAAAAAACACCGGCCAAACCGCTGACCAAGGCGGGTCAACTCGGCCTTGACTGCCAGTATCTCAACTTCGCGCCGCAATGCCATGGCTGGCACGACTTGACCGAATATGGCGGCTCAGGTTCGTTCCTGATCTTGTGGACCGGCGTCTGGAAGCTCACCACTGCCGCAACCATTCCTTATCGCACCGGCCAATATGCGAATACACCGCGCGGCTTTGGCTACGTCACCATCGGCGCCAATGTCGACGACTTCCACAAACCGGCGCAGACCACGGCGGCGTTGATGGGCGAGAAGGTGGCTGAATTTGGCGAGCGCATGAAAGCGCAGCAAACCGGCTTGCGCAATCTGATCGAAGAATCCATGGGCCGCACCGCGTTTGGCCTGGTGACGACAACCCTGGTCATGGTGTTTCTGGTGGTGGTGATCGCGATCTGGCTGGCTTCGATGCTGACCCGCAGAATTACCGACGTCATCGCCGGCCTGGCACGGATCGAGGCGGGCCAGTTCGGCTTCCGCTTCAAGACCGAATCGAAGGATGAACTCGGCAAGCTGAGCGATTCCCTCAACACCATGGCGAACAGCGTCGAGGAATCATTCAAACGGCTGGATGAAGCGCGTCACCAAGCCGAGGAAAACAGCCGTATGAAGAGCGATTTTGTCGCCAGCATGTCGCATGAATTACGCACACCGCTGAACGGCATCCTCGGATTTGCCGAAATGATCCGGGATGATGCCGACAACGAAGAAACTCGCGACTACGCCGATACCATCTTCCAGAGCGGCCAGCATTTGCTGTCGCTGGTGAATGATGTGCTCGACATCGCCAAGATCGAGTCCGGCAACATGGTGCTGGAGTCGACTTCATTCGCGCTGTCGCCGCTGCTGTTGGAAATGGCCAATCTGCATCGCGCCACCGCGCAGCAGAAGGGGCTGCAACTGACGGCAGAACTCGCTCCCGACCTGCCGGAAACGATCACCGCCGACCCCATGCGTTTGCGCCAGGTGATACACAACCTGATGAGCAACGCAGTGAAATTTACCCAGCACGGCGAAATTCGCTTATCGGCCAAGCGGGCGAACGATCGGCTCATCATCGGCGTGCGAGATACCGGTCCCGGCATTGCACCAGAAGCGCAGGCGATGGTATTCGAGCGTTTTCGCCAGGCGGATGATTTCATCTCGCGCGAACATGGCGGTACCGGCCTCGGCTTGACCTTGGCGAAGGAATTCCTGACTTTGATGGGCGGTACGATCCGGCTGCAGTCCGAACTCGGGCACGGCACTTACTTCGAGTTCTCGCTTCCCTTGATCAGTCCGGCAGCACCGCTTGCAGGTTCTGCATCGTGATCGGTTTGATCAGAACACTATCGAAACCGGTATCGATGAAGCGCTGTATTTCGGACTCCATCGCATGCGCCGTGTAAGCAATCAGCCGCAGCCCGGCGAGAGCGGGATTGGCGCGGATGCGTCGGCAGACCTCCTCGCCGTCCATGCCGGGCATGCGAATGTCGAGCAGCACGCCATCGAAATCTTCGGTCGTCAGCCGTTCCAGCGCCGCCGTGCCAGAGTCGACTTCGCTCGCCGTCCAACCGCGCTTCTTCAGCAACGCCAAGGCGAGTTTTCGATTGATGGCGTTGTCGTCAACTACAAGGATGCGTTTCATGAGGATGAAAGTGCGAAGCGCATGGAAAATTTAACAAGGTCGATTTATACATCAGAATACTTCGGCCTCCACAGGGTTTGGGCGGGAGAGTGACATGATGCGGTTTGATGCCTTCTGGCCAAAGACACTCAGGGCCCGACTGCTTTGGGCATTGATTCCGGTGGTCGGGTTATCGATTATCGGAATGGGTTACTTTTTGACGCTGGGTGGCGAGCAAGCCATTCTGGCGGAAAAGCGCCAGCATCTGTTGGGCGCAACTCAACTGCTGCTTGGTCGGCTGCAAAAACAGGGAGGCTATCGACTGTTGCTCTCCGGCGAAGCCGCGTCAGCGCACAACCGGCAAGCCCAAATCAATGCGCTGAATGCCGTGCTGGCGCCCTATACCGATGAAGTCGCGGCCGCGTTTCCAGGCATTGGGGTGGGTTATTACCATCGCCAGCTCGATGCCATTCTGACTTATGGTCCCAGCGCCGAGTATGCTGCCAAAGTCGGCGTGTCGATCGCGCCCGAGCATCCTGGGCGCAAGGTGATGCAGACCGGGGTTGCCGCCGTCGAAAGCGGCTTGCTGGTGCGCGGCAACATTCTGAATGCGATGACGCCGATCCGTGAAAATGGCCATGTAGTCGGTTATATCTGGGCCAATCAGTTGCTCGACGTGATCGATGCGGAAGTGCGGCGCATGCGTTACATGGTCTATGCCTTCAGCGGCTTGATGATGCTGGCGGGTGTGCTGCTGGTGGTTATCGTAGCCACCCGGCTGACGCGTGATGTCGCCACCATCAAGCAAGGTTTGGGGCGCATCGGCGCTGATTTGACCCACCGGATTCAGGCCCTGAGAGGCGAAACCGGCGATATCGCGAGCGCCATCAACGGCCTGGCCGCTTCACTGGAAAGTGCGCGCAATGATGAACGGCATGCGGCGGAGATTGCGCTGCGGCAAAGTGAAGGCACTTTGCGCGCCGCCATTGACGCCATTGATGAAGCCTTTGTTATTTATGACGAAAACGACAAATTGCTGTTCTGCAATGATCGTTACCGCGAGGTCTTTCCACTGACCGCGGATCTGATGCGGCCCGGGCAAAGCTTCGAAGCCATTGCGCGCGCCAGCGTTACGCGGGGCGAATATCCCGAGGCGCGTGGTCGAGAAGACGATTGGGTGGCGGAAGCGGTGCGCCAGCATCAAGCCGGCATTGGCGCCAGGGAAGTGATGACCGCTGCCGGACGCTGGCTGCGCATCATCGATCGGCATACGCCGAGCGGACACAGCGTCGGTTTTCGCGTCGATATTACCGATCTGCACCAGGCCTTGGCGGCGGCGGAAGAGGCGAATCTGGCCAAGAGCATGTTCCTGGCCAATATGTCGCACGAGATTCGCACCCCGATGAACGGCATCCTCGGCATGACCGAACTCCTGCTGACCACCCGGTTGGATGCTGAACAGCGAGATTACGCGGAGACCACCAGGCAGAGCACGCATGCGCTGCTGAGTATCATCAACGACATTCTCGACTTTTCGAAAATCGAAGCCGGCAAGCTGGATATTGAAATCCTCGATTTCGACCTGCGCATATTGCTCGACGAAGTGGGCGCATTGATTGCGCTGCGAGCGGAAGAAAAGGGCATCGAGTACATCGGCCTGGCGGCAGCCGACGTGCCCTCCAGGTTGCGGGGCGATCCCGGACGATTGCGCCAGATTCTGCTCAACATCATCGGTAACGCCATCAAATTTACCAGCAAGGGCGATGTCGTCGTCAGTGTCGGGCTGGTACATGCAGCGCCGGCGTTGCAATTGCGTTTCGAAATCCGCGACAGCGGCATCGGCATTTCACCGGAAGCCCAGGAAAAACTGTTTTCGCCCTTTACCCAAGCCGACAGTTCGACCACGCGCCGTTATGGCGGCACCGGTCTGGGGCTGTCGATCTGCAAGCGCTTGGTCGAACTGATGGGCGGCGAAATCGGCGTCTCCAGCATCCCGGACGTTGGCTCAACCTTCTGGTTCGTGCTGCCGTTTGCGCAACAAGCAACCGAATCGGTGCAGAGAGAGGCGCCGTCGACGGTATTGCTCGGCAAGCGCGTGCTGGTGGTGGACGACAACGCGACCAACCTGCGCTTGCTGACGATGCTGCTGCAAAGCTGGGACTGCACCTACGCCACCGCGTCGAGCGGAGAAGCCGCGTTATCGCTGCTGGCCGAAGCGCCGGCAGGGCGGCGTTTCGATGCCGCCATCATCGACATGCAGATGCCGGCAATGTCCGGCGAGGAACTCGGTCAACGTATCAAGGCTGATCCGGCCCAGGCTGAGTTGCCGATGATCCTGCTGACCTCGGTCGGCATGCGCGGCGATGCCGCGCGCATGCAGGCCGCCGGCTTTGCCGCTTACCTGCCCAAACCGGTGCGCGCCGATTTGCTGCAACGTACTCTGCGGGTGTTGTTCGGCGCCAGTCCGGGCGAAGCGCCGATGTTGATTACCCAGCATCATTTGCGCGAAGTCGAACGCCATGGCCGCATTCTGCTGGTTGAAGACAACCTGATTAATCAGAAACTGGCCAGCATCCTGCTGCAACGCCTGGGCCATGACATCGACTTGGCCGAACATGGCGAAGCCGCTCTGAACGCACTCGCCAGCAAAGACTACGACCTGGTTTTGATGGACTGCCGAATGCCGGTGATGGATGGCTTTACCGCCACCCGGATGATTCGCACCGGCGCGGCGAAGGTGCGCAATGCGCAGATTCCGATCATCGCAATGACAGCGGACGCGATGGAGGGCGATCGCGAACGGGTGTTGGAGGTCGGCATGGACGATTACCTGACCAAGCCGATCGATGCGCAAAAGTTGGCGGAAACCATATCGCATTGGCTGGCCGAGCGGTCAGACGCTGCGGCAAACCTGCGGCCTGAAGCTTTTGTCAATCAGCCAGACGAAGGCAGCGCTCGACCCGAGCCACAGCACCTGTTTGATGCCGCCCAAATGATCGAACAACTTGGCGGCGACATCGAACTGTCATGCGAAATGCTGCCAGAAATTATTCAATCGCTGTTCGACGAGACGGAAACGCTGCTCAGCGGCCTGAATCTGGCGGATGCCGAAGTCGTTGCCCGCGCCGCGCATACCGCCAAGAGTCTGGCCGGCAGCGCAGGTTGCCGAGTAGCCGTCGAGCACGCGCGCAGTCTGGAAAGCGCGGCGCGGAATGGCGACCTGGAACAGGTTCGACAACTGTTGCCGGAGTGGAAACTTGCACTGGAGAAATTGCGCGAGGAGACGCAAAGCTGGCTGTCTGAGCAGGCTATCGGCGCCGACGTCTCAGGCAAGGCATAACCGAATCGTAGTCCGGATGCCGCTAGCGGAATCCGGGGGGCGCGCGTCAAGCAACCGCGATCACAGGGCGATCAACAAGCGTTCAATCAAGAACACCAGCATCAGCAACGCCACCAAAGCCAGGCCGGCTTTCAGACCAAGCCCGGCGAAGCGCAGCCAGCGAGGGTCGTGGCTGATTGCGTAGCCGAGCAGACTGATCACCATCACCATCGCGATCAGGATCAAAAACAAACGCATCGCCAGCATCAGACCGCCTGTGGGTAAAGGTTGCGCAAGGCTTGCGGGGTCTTGGCGGCGGAATCGAATGTCGCCCATTCCCAGGCGCTGGCATCTTCGGTCAGCGCCCGCAGCAAACGGTTGTTAAGGCCGTGGCCGGACTTGTAAGCGGAAAACGCCCCCAGAATGGGATGACCGGTCAGGTAGAGATCGCCGACCGCATCGAGCACCTTGTGTTTGACGAACTCGTCGGCATAGCGCAGCCCATCGCTGTTGAGGACGCGGAATTCGTCCATGACGATGGCGTTATCCAGCGTACCGCCGAGCGCCAGACCATGGCTGCGCAGATACTCCACTTCATTCATGAAGCCGAAGGTGCGCGCCCGGCTGACCTCGGTTACATAAGACTGGCGGCTCAGATCGATGTGCATTTCCTTCGCCGACTGGCGAAAAACCGGGTGATCAAAGTCGATGCTGAACGACAGCGTACAGCCCTCATGCGGCGCAAATTGCGCCCACTTGAAGCCATCTCCACTGCCCTCCTCGATGCGCACCGTCTTCAGCACCCGGATGAAGCGCTTGGGCGCATCCAGGGTTTCGATGCCAGCGGTTTGCAGCAGATAAACCCAGGGCGCGGCGGAGCCATCCAGAATGGGAACTTCCGGACCATCGATGTCGATAAATACGTTATCGACGCCAAGTCCGGCAAGCGCGGACATCAAATGTTCAACTGTGGCGACTTTGGCGCCATTGCCTTCCAGCGCCGAACACAATCGGGTATCGGTGACACGTTCCGGCGCAACAATAAAGTCGGCTTGTCCGGGCAGGTCGATGCGACGGATCACAATGCCGGTTTCCGCTGGCGCCGGCCGCAGCGTCAAATTGACTCGCGCGCCGGTATGTAATCCGACGCCCGCCGCACGGACGGCGGTTTTGACGGTGCGTTGTCCGATCATCCTGAACAACTCCTTGGTTGAACGCGGGGAAACGCGGTTGTGGCAGCAACAGTCACGCGGATTGCGCCGTTGACGACGCTCACCTTTCGCGGCAGTCCGCGACGCGCCCGAGTGCATTCAACAACGTATTCAGAATTCATGGCTGTTGTATTTGGTAAATCAATAAGTCATTCAATCTTGAAACCTCAGTTGACCGGAGCGTAGGTGCGAATTTATTCGCACAATCAACCGCTTGCGGGCGAATAAATTTGCCCCTGCACATGTAACGCAACCGTTTGATATTTGACAACATTCACCGTCAACAGCGGATTTTGGATGCAACAATATGCCAACTCTGCCTCACTTTAAAAAGACAACCCCAGACGGAAAGGAGGGCAAGCCGCCCGGGGTTCGTTTTCCCTGTCGACATGGCATCGGCGCCGTGCCGGCGGAAAAACGCCTTACCCGATCAATCCGCCTGCTTGCGCAGGAAAGCCGGAATATCCAGGGTTTCGATACCCGAGCTTTGCGCCATCTCCACCGCCGCCTGATTACGCCGGGTGCGGATGGTGGTCGGGCTGTCGTAATCCCGGCTTGGATCATAGCCGCCACTGTAGCCGGTGGGACCGTCGGTACCGGTCATCAACGGCGCTTGCAGCGGCTCGACCATCCGGATCACCGGCTTGGTTGCGCGGACAGGATTGCCCAGACCGGTGGCGACCATGGTCACGCGCAGGGTGGAACCCATCGCCTCATCGAACGACGTTCCGACAATCACCGTCGCTTCTTCGGCGGCGAAGCTCTGAATGGTATTCATCACTTCGTAGTATTCCTCGATGGTCAGGCTGTCATCGGAGGTGATGTTGACCAGCACGCCGCGCGCGCCCTTGAGGTCGACATTTTCCAGCAACGGGCTGGCGACCGCCGCTTCGGCGGCATCGCGGGCGCGATTTTCACCGGAGGCATCGGCGGAACCCATCATCGCCATGCCGATCTCGCCCATCACCGTCTTCACATCGGCGAAGTCGACGTTGATCATGCCCGGCTTGCTGATGATTTCAGAGATACCGGAGACCGCGTTGTGCAGCACGTCATTCGCGGCAATGAACGCATCGGTCAGCTTGGACCCCGGGCCGAGGACAGTGATCAGCTTTTCATTCGGAATCACGATAAGACTATCGACATGCTCGGACAGCGACTTCAGGCCAGCCTCGGCGGAACGCATGCGCTTGCCTTCAAAAATGAACGGCTTGGTCACCACCGCTACCGCCAGAATGCCCAGATCCTTGGCCACTTCAGCAACGACCGGCGCGGCGCCAGTGCCAGTGCCACCGCCCATGCCGGCGGCGATGAACAGCATATCGGCACCGTCGATCAGTTCGGCGATACGCTCGCGATCTTCCAGCGCCGCCTCGCGGCCGACTTCCCATTTACCGCCAGCGCCGAGGCCCTTGGTGGCGGAATTGCCGATCTGCAATTGAATGCTGGCCTTGTTGCGCCGCAACGCCTGCGCATCGGTGTTGATGGTGATGAATTCAACCCCGGTCATGCCGCGATTGATCATGTGATCGACTGCGTTACCGCCGCAGCCGCCGACACCGATGACCTTGATCACGGCGTCCTGGCTTTGCATCTCTTCCAGTTCAAAAAGCATCTTAAATCCCTCCTTCAGTTACACACGTAGCGCCAAAAAACACCGAGCCCGCCCCGGTATTCGAAAAACCTAAAAATTCTGTTTGAACCATGACTTCATCTTCTCCATGACCTGGCCAAAACCCGCGCCTTGAGCGCGTGCGGCCTGGTCGAGATCATGTTTTTCCAGACCCGCCAGGAGCAGGCCGACACTGGTGGCGAAGCGCGGGTTGCGCACGCGCTCGGAAAAACCGCCAACGTATTCAGGCACCCCGATACGCACCGGCATGTGAAAAACCTCTTCCGCCAGCTCGACCATGCCATGCATCAGGCTGGCGCCACCGGTGAGCACCAGGCCGGATGAAATCTGTTCCTCGAAGCCGCTGCGCCGCAGTTCCGCCTGTACCAGGCTGTACAACTCCTCGACGCGCGGCTCGATCACTTCCGACAGCAATTGCTTCGAGAGCATGCGCGGACCGCGTTCGCCGATTCCCGGCACCTCGATCATTTCCTTTGGATCGGCCAACTGACGCAGCGCGATGCCGTGCTGGATCTTCAGATCTTCAGCTTCACGCGTCGGCGTGCGCAGGGTCTGCGCGATATCGTTGGTAATCTGGTCGCCGGCGATGGGAATCACCGCCACATGCTGAATCGCGCCGCGCGTGAACACCGCGATATCGGTGGTGCCGCCGCCGATATCGACGATGCAGACGCCGAGGTCCTTTTCATCGTCGTTCAATACGGCATGGCTGGAGGCCAGCGGCTGCAGCACCAGGTCGCGTACCTCCAGGCCGCAGCGACGCACGCACTTGACGATGTTCTGCGCCGCCGAGACCGCGCCGGTAACAATATGCACCTTCACTTCCAGGCGTACACCGGACATCCCGAGCGGCTCACGCACACCGTCCTGGCCGTCGATGATGAATTCCTGCGGCAACACGTGCAGCACCTGTTGATCGGCAGGAATATTGAGTGCGCGGGCGATGCCGATGACCTGGTCGACATCGGCCTGCGACACTTCGCGGTCGCGTATCGGCAGCATGCCGCTGGAGTTTTGCGCCTTGATATGGCTGCCGGCAATACCGGTGTAAACCTGCGTAATCTTGCAATTGGCCATCAACTCGGCCTCTTCCAGCGCGCGCTGGATCGCCGAGACGGTCGCCTCGATATTGACCACCACCCCTTTCTTCAGCCCGCGTGACGGGGCCTGGCCCATGCCGATGATGTTGATACCACCCTCCGGCAAGGCCTCGCCCACCAGCGCGACGATCTTCGCCGTGCCAATATCCAGGCCGACAATCAAGTCTTTGCTTTCAGTCATTTTTTTCATCTTTTTTCATGCCGGTTTGGCGTGCTTGGTTTCAACTTTCGGATTCGCCGACCGCAGCGGCTCCCCCGCGAATCCATTCGGATAACGCATATCGACACGTTGCAGCGGCCCCACCGCCGCTACCGCTTGCGGATAGAAGCGGGCAAAGCGGTCGAGGCGCTCGGTCAAGCGCTCGCGCCCGAGTTCGACACTGATCGCGTTGTCGCCGATCTGGGCGCCCCCCAGGCGGACGCGCCACGACAAACGCGCGCTGACCACGATCTGCTCGATATTCGCCCCCATCGGCTTGACCACCTTGGCAAATTCGCCATAGCGGCGGGCGACCTCACGCTCCATCCCTTCCGGTGCATACATCCGCGGCAGGCCGGTCCATGGCGTCACTTGAAATAACGCACCGTAGGTATCAAGTGTGGCGCGGTCGTTCCAGGCGGCGGCGGCGCGATGCTCGCTCAGCTCGATCACCAGCCGGCCGGGCCAGAGACGGCGGATCTGCGCCTGGCGCACCCACGGCAAGCGGTCGAACTGACCATGCAGATCTTTCAGATCCATCGAGAAAAAGCCGCCGGCAAGCTTGCTCGACAAGGCGCGCGCGGCAATTTGGGTATCCGCATGATCAGCCCCGATCACCGTCACTTGGCGGAACGGAAACAGGTTCTCCAGCGTCGCCCGGCCAATCACCCAGAACGCGAACAACAGCGTCGCCAGCAGCACCAGACGGCTGATGCGATTGAGGGCGTCGGGGTTATCCCACATCACACATCTCCAGAATCTTCACGCACAGATCGGCGAATTCAAGCCCGGCGACACGCGCCGCCATCGGCGCCAGGCTGTGGCTGGTCATGCCGGGCGCGGTATTGGCTTCAAGCAGATACGGCACGGCGTTGGCATCGAGCAGGAAATCGACCCGCCCCCAGCCGCGACATCCCAGCGCCTGATAGCCTTGCAAGGCGAGTTCACGCATCCGCGCCTCTTCCGCCGCGGACAAACCGCTCGGACACAGATAGCGGGTGTCATCGCGGAAATATTTGGCGTCGTAATCGTAGAACTCGGTCGTCGGCACAATACGGATCGACGGCAGCGCGTAGGCTGCATCGCCCTCGCCAAGGATGGAAACGGTGAATTCGCCGCCGCTCAGCGCCCGCTCCGCCAGCACCAGGCTGTCGTGTCTGGCGGCTTCGGCGTAAGCCGCCGGCAGTTCAGCGGCGGTTTTTACTTTGACGATGCCGATGCTGGAACCCTCGCGCGCCGGTTTTACAAACAATGGCAAACCCAGCTCTTCGATGACGGCATCGAAATCTCCCGTCGCCGTCAGCAGGGCGTAATCCGGTATTGGCAAGCCGAGCGCCTGCCACACCAGTTTGCTGCGCCATTTGTCCATCGCCAGCGCGGAGGCCAATACGCCGCTGCCGGTAAAGGGCAGATTCATCAGCGTCAGCGCGCCTTGCAGCGTGCCGTCCTCGCCACCGCGTCCATGCAGCGCGATAAACACGCGATTGAAACCCTCGCTTTGCAGATCGGCCAGCGGGCGACAGGCCGGGTCAAAGGCGTGCGCATCGACGCCGCGCGACAGCAGCGCCGCCAGCACCGCCGCGCCACTTTTGAGCGAGACTTCGCGCTCGGCCGAAGTGCCGCCGAACATCACCGCGACCTTGCCGAATCGGTTCATCGTTTTTCCCCCAGAATTCGAACTTCGCGTTGCAGTTTGACGCCGAATTTTTCCTCGACCCGCGCCTCGGCCGCGTTGATCAGGCCCTCGATGTCGCTGGCCTTGGCGCCGCCCAGATTGACGATGAAATTGGCGTGCTTTTCCGATATCTGAGCGCCACCGAGTTTTTCCCCCTTCATGCCGCACGCCTCGATCAATCGCGCCGCGAAATCGCCGGGCGGATTGCGGAATACCGAACCGGCGTTGGGCAGGTTGAGCGGCTGGCTGGCGATGCGTTTTTCCAGCAACTGTTTGATATCGAGACGCGACTTTGCACCATCGCCGCGCGGCAACATGAACCATGCGCCGACGAACCATTCGTTACAGGTGGCGGCGAGTTCACGCCCCAATTCGACATCGGGCTCGACGTGACGGTAACCAACCCGGTATTCCTTTGGTGAACGGCGATGGACGTCGCCGCAGCGGTTGACGGTCAACACCTGCGACACGAACTCCCAGGTTTCATGACCGTAACAGCCAGCGTTCATCGCCAGCGCGCCGCCGATGGTGCCGGGGACGCCGGCCAGAAATTCCGCCCCAACCAGATTGTGGTTGGCGGCGAAGCGCGCCAGTTTCGGGCTGGCGACACCGGCTTCGGCAAAGATCACCCCGTAGGGGCTGCTCGCCTCGCTGCCATTGGTGCGTCGCTGTTCCAATTTGATATGGCGCAATCCGCTGTGCAGATGGATCACGGTGCCGCGCAGGCCGCTGTCGCGCACCAGCAAATTACTGCCCAGGCCGATGAAATAAATCGGCTCGGCTTTTTCCAGTGTCTTCAAGAAACCACATAAATCATCCAGATCGGTTGGCGTGTACAAGCGATCCGCCTGGCCGCCGGCGCGCCAACTGGTAAATCGGCTCATCTCGGCATGGTGCAGCAACTCGCCGCGCGGGCCGGGCGCCTTGGCGGACGTGTCGACGTGTTCGGCAAGCATCATGCGGAGACTCCCGTCGGGTTGGTTTGTACGCCCAGCGCCGCCAGCCGCACGGGCACCTGTCCGATGGAGCCGGCGCCCATGCATAGCACGACGTCGCCATCCTTGATGAATTCGGCCAACTCGACGGGCATGTCGTTGATGTCGGCGACGAATACCGGTTCAACCTTGCCGGCGACGCGCACCGCGCGCGCCAGACTGCGACCATCGGCGGCGACGATAGGCTGTTCGCTGGCGGCGTAAACCTCGCTCAACAGTACGGCGTCGGCCAGTGACAGCACTTGCACGAAATCCTCGAACAAATCGCGTGTACGCGTGTAGCGATGCGGCTGGAACGCCAGCACCAGCCGGCGGCCGGGGAACGCGCCACGCGCGGCGCTGAGGGTGGCGCGCATTTCCACCGGGTGATGGCCGTAGTCGTCGATCAAAGTGAAGGTGCGCTGGCCGGCAAGTTGAATCTCGCCATACCGCTGGAAGCGCCGGCCGACGCCGCTGAAGCCGGCCAGCGCGGTTTGCACGGCAGCATCCGGCACCTGCAATTCCCAGGCGATGGCAATGGCGGCGAGCGCATTCAAGACGTTGTGCAAGCCGGGCAGATTGAGGGTGACATCGATCGGTGAGCGCACGCCGTTACGCAGCGCGGTGAACTTCATGCAGCCGTTTTCAGCGCGAATATTCACTGCCTGAATCAAGCAGTCGTCGGTGGTGCCATAGGTCATCACCGGCTTGGTGATGCGCGGCAGCAGCGCGCGTACATTCGGGTCGTCGGCGCAGACCACCGCCATGCCCCAGAACGGCAACCGATGCAGGAATTCGACGAACGCCGATTTCAGTTTCTCGAAGTCATGACCATAGGTTTCCATATGATCGGCGTCGATATTGGTGACCACCGACAACACTGGCGACAAGTGCAGGAAAGAGGCATCGGATTCATCGGCTTCGGCCACCAGCCATTCCCCCTGGCCCAACCGTGCATTAGCCCCGGCGGCCAGCAATTTACCGCCGATGACAAAAGTCGGGTCCAGGCCGGCTTCGTTCAACACACTGGCGATCAAACTGGTGGTGGTGGTCTTGCCGTGGGTGCCGGCAATGGCGATACCCTGTTTGAAGCGCATCAACTCGGCCAGCATCATGGCGCGGGCCACCACTGGAATATGCTTTTCGCGCGCCGCGACCACTTCCGGGTTGTCTTCCTTGATCGCGCTGGAGATCACCAGCACATCGGTATCGGCGATGTTTTCGGCGGCATGACCCAGGAAAACGCGCGCGCCCATGCCGGTCAGGCGCTGGGTGACGGCGTTATTGGCGGCGTCGCTGCCGGATACCTGATATCCCAGGTTGAGCAGGACTTCAGCGATGCCGCTCATGCCAGCACCACCAATGCCGACAAAATGGATGCGACGGACTTTATGTTTCATTTGGCAGCCTCTGCTCGCGAGTCTTGAAAGGTTTTATCTGCATGCCGCATCATTTCGCCAACCCCTTGACGATTTCCACCACCCGGGTTGTGGCATCAGGCTTGGCGAGTGCGCGCGCCTTGTTGGCGCGGACCAGCAGTTCGCTTCGTTGCAAACCGGCCAGCCACTGCGCCAGATCGTCCGCATCGAGGCTGTCTTGCGGCATCAGCCAGGCCGCGCCGGCATCCGACAGAAAGCGGGCGTTGGCGCTCTGATGGTCGTCCACCGCAAACGGGAAGGGGACCAACAGCGCGGCGCAGCCGGCGGCGGCAACTTCCGCCACCGTCAGCGCGCCAGCGCGGCAGATCACCACATCGGCCCAGGTATAAGCCTCGGCCATGTCGGTGATGAAGGTCAGGCAATCGGCCTCGACGCCACTGGCGGCGTAATTGGCTTTCAGCGCGTCCAGATGTTTCGCGCCGGATTGATGACGCACCTCAGGGCGTTGCGTCGCATCCAGCTTGGCCAGCGCTTGCGGAATCAGGCTATTCAGCGCCTGAGCGCCAAGACTGCCGCCGACCACCAACAAACGCAACGGACCGGATCGATTGGCAAACCGAGTGGCGGGATCGGGCAGAGCGGCGATCTCCGGCCGCACCGGATTGCCGACCCATGCACTGTCGACCTTGCCGCACGGCAAGGGCTTGTCGTTAGCGTTGCCGAAAGCAGCCGGTAAACCGAGCAGAACGCGATCCGCCAGGCAGGCGAGCAGGCGATTGGTCAAGCCGGCGATGGCGTTCTGCTCGTGTATGACCAGCGGCTTGCCGAGCAAGCTGGCCATCATGCCGCCGGGAAAGGCGACGTAACCCCCCAGCCCGAGCGCCACATCCGGCCGCTCGCGGAAGATCGCGCGCGCCGCTTGCCAGAATGCGGTGAGCAGGTTGAACGGCAACAGCAACTTGGTCAGCAGGCTCTTGCCGCGCACACCGGCCACCCGAACCCAGGCCATCTCGAAACCCTTTTCAACCGCGAGTTTCGCCTCCATGCCGGCGCGAGTGCCCAGCCAGACCACGCGCCAGCCTTCATCGCGCAGCGCTTCCGCCACCGCCAGCGCCGGCATGACATGGCCGCCAGTGCCGCCAGCCATGATCAGGAGGGTGTGTTTGGGAGTCATGATTGCACGCTCATGCTCATGCCGAACGCCGAATGCGCAAACCGACAGCGCCACCAGCAACGCCGCTACCCTTCATCAGGCAGCGATTTTCAAAGTCGACCCGCAACAGAATCGCCAAAGCCAGACAGTTGGCGACGATGCCGGAGCCGCCATAGCTCATCAGTGGCAGGGTAAGGCCCTTGGTTGGCAGCAACCCCAGATTGACGCCCATGTTGATGAATGCCTGAAACCCGATCCAGACGCCAATTCCCTGCGCCACCAGAGCGGCGTAGTTACGCCCCATCAGACCGGCCTGCCAGCCGATCGAAAACGCGCGCCAGGTCAACCAGGCGAACAGACCGATGACGGCGATGACGCCGATCAAACCGAGTTCTTCGCCGGTCACCGCGAACAGGAAGTCGGTATAGGCCTCGGGCAGGTAGAACAGTTTTTCGATGCTGTCGCCCAGACCCACGCCGGTCAATTCGCCACTACCCAGGGCGATCAGCGCGTGCGAGAGTTGATAGCCCGCGCCGTAAGGATCGGACCAGGGATTGAGATAACTGGTGACGCGGGCGAGACGGTAAGGCGACAGCACCACCATCAAGACAAAACCGGCCCCCAGCAACAGGATGAGACCGGCGAACAGGCGCGCGTTCAAGCCGCCCAGAAAAAGCACCGCCAAGGCAATGAAAACGATCACCACAAAAGCGCCGAAATCAGGTTCAAGCAGCAGCAGACTGCCGAGGAAAAGCATCACCAGCAACATCGGCAGAAAGCCTTTTTTCAGACTTTGCATGTGCGCCGCACGCCGCACCGTGTAATCGGCGGCATAGAGAATGGTGGCCAGCTTCATCAACTCCGAAGGCTGGAAATTGCCCAGCGGACCCAGCGGAATCCAGCGCCGACTACCGTTGACTTCGCGGCCGATGAATGGAATCAGCACCACCAGCAATGCCGCCGCGCCGATGGCGAATAGCCAGGGCGCGAGTTTTTGCCAGACATCGATGGGAACCTGCAAGGCGGCGTAACCCGCACCCAAACCGATGGCCAGGTAAATGGCATGCCGGAGCAGATAAAAAGTCGATTGGTTGGCGGCCGACCTGGCTTCGGCGGTGGCGATGGAAGCGGAATAAACCATCACCATGCCGAGCATCAGCAAACTCAATGTAACGAACACCAGACCCCAGTCATAAGGCGTCAGTCCGGTACGTTTGAGGGCCGGGTTATGAAACATCTTCGGCCCCGTTTTTAAGCCGCTCTACCGCCGCGATGAAAACCTCGGCCCGGTGCGCGTAATTGCGGAACATGTCCCAACTGGCGCAGGCCGGGGAAAGCAGAATGGCGTCACCGGGCTGTGACAGCTCGAACGCCAGACGCACCGCTGCCGCCATGTCCGCAGCCCGATGCACCGGGCAGGCGTCGCCAATCACGGCGGCGATCAGCGGCCCGTCGCGACCGATCTGCACCACGCAGCGGGCGTTTTTCACCGCTTCATGCAGGGGTGAAAAGTCCTGCCCCTTGCCATCTCCGCCGGCTATCAATACGACCGGAACAGTGAATCCCGACAACGCGGCGGCGGTAGCGCCGACATTGGTGCCTTTCGAATCGTCGTAAAAGACGCGCCCATCGATCTCGGTGACTCGCTGAACCCGATGCGGCAAGCCTTCGAATGTTTTCAGCGCCGGGACCAGCCCATCGTAGGGCAGGCCGATGGCGCGGCATAAAGCCAGCGCGGCCAGCGCGTTGGCGGCATTGTGCAAACCGGCGACAGGCAGCTTGTCGACCGGCAACAGCGCCTCCTCGCCCTCCGCCAGCCAGAGCCGATCTTTGCGCCGCGTCAGGCCGAAATTGCCCGGGGCATCGACGGCGTTGGCGATGCTGAAAGTGGCCAGCCTCAAATCGGGGCGCGCCATGGCCATGACGCGCGGGTCATCCTGGTTCAGCACCTGCACACACGCGGTTTGCCCTGGCACGCCGAATATCCGCGCCTTGGCCGCCGCGTAATCGTCAAGACCGCTGTAACGGTCCATATGATCCTGCGAGATATTGAGCACAGTGGCGGCGTCCGGCTGCAGGCTGGCGGTGGTCTCCAACTGGAAACTCGACAATTCCAGCACCCAGACATCCGGGTCCTGATTCTTCGCCCCTGTTCTTGTCACGCCGGATGCGTCAAGCGGCAGAGCCGCTAACGACTCCGCTGTACCTGCAAGAGGCACGCCGGATTCGTAAAGCGGCAGAGCCGCTAACGACTCCGCTGTCTCGCGGTTATCCAGCGCATCCAGCACCGGCAGGCCGATGTTGCCGGCAACGACGGTGTCAAGACCAACCGCCGCGCAGAGGTGACCGACCAGGCTGGTGACCGTGCTCTTGCCGTTGGAGCCGGTAATGGCGATCACCTTTGCCGAGCTGTTCTTGATCGCGCGGGCGAAAAGTTCGACATCGCCGGCGACATCCTTGCCGGCTTGGATCGCGCGCTGAATCTCCGGCGTCGACAGCGCCACGCCGGGGCTGACCACGACGAGGTCGGCCCAGTCGAAATCGGCATCCTTGAAGCCGCCCAGGCTGAGCGGCACTTCCGGAAAGGCTTCGCGCAGATGATGTGCATGCGGCGGATCTTCGCGGCTATCGGTGCCACACACCGTGGCGTCGTGTTCAAGCAGCCAGCGCACGCAGGACGCACCGGTGTCGCCGAGGCCGACGACCAGGGCCTTGATGCCGGAAAAGTTGGATGACCGCATGTTCATCTTCGGCTCACCTCAACTTCAGCGAAGCCAGCCCGATGAGCACCAGCATCATCGAGATGATCCAGAAGCGCACGACAACCTGGGTTTCCTTCCACCCCTTCTTCTCGAAGTGGTGGTGAATCGGCGCCATCAGAAACACGCGTTTGCCGCGCAGCTTGTACGAACCAACCTGCACCATTACCGAGATGGCTTCGGCGACGAAGACGCCGCCCATGATGAACAGCACGATTTCCTGCCGCACGATCACCGCCACCACACCCAGCCCGGCACCCAGCGCCAGCGCGCCGACATCGCCCATGAAGACTTCCGCCGGATAGGCGTTGAACCAGAGAAAGGCCAGCCCGGCGCCGACCAATGCGGCGCAGAACACCACCAGTTCGCCCGCGCCGGGAATGTGCGGCAAGCCAAGATATTTGGAAAACACGGCATGGCCGGCGACATAAGCGAAGATGGCCAACGCGCCAGCCACCATGACGGTGGGCAGAATGGCCAGGCCATCGGCGCCATCGGTCAGATTCACCGCGTTGCTGGTGCCGACGATGACGAAGTAAGCCAGCACGACAAAACCGGTAACGCCGAGCGGCATGATGATGTGCTTGAAGAAAGGCACGATCAGTTCAGTCTGCGCCGGCAGATGCGCCGACCAGGCCAGCCAGGCCGCAATCAGCGCGGCGATGACGGACTGCCAGAAATATTTCCAGCGCGAAGCGAGGCCGCGCGGGTTTTTCTTCACCACTTTCAGCCAGTCATCAACCCAGCCGATGACGCCAAAGCCAACCAGGGTCAGCAGAGAAATCCAGACATAACGATTGGTCAGATCAGCCCATAACAAGGTGGTGATAATGACCGCCGCCAGAATCAGCGCGCCGCCCATGGTCGGCGTGCCAGCCTTGACCAGGTGCGTTTGCGGACCGTCGTCGCGCACTGGCTGACCAACTTTCAGTTCGGTCAGCTTGCGGATCATCCACGGGCCGACGATGAAGGAAATCAGCAACGCGGTGAGCGCGGCCAACACGCCGCGCAGCGTGATGTACTGAAACACGTTGAAGGCGCGGATGTCGTGGCCGAGCCACTGGGCGAGCATCAGGAGCATGTTTGCTCCTGGATGAACGACTTCACGACCTCGGCATCAAGGGCGCACTCGATTTCCGCCAGCAGTTCTTCGATGCGTTCGAAGTGCATGGCGTGGTCACCGAAAGCGGCCGCCGTGTGCAGTGTCATCTCGCCCATACACAACAACCGGTCAACACCGGCGGCGCTGGCGCGGGCGCCGACTTCACGATGCAATTCGGCGGCATCCGGGCCAAGTTCACCCATATCGCCGAGCACCAGAATGCGCTTGCCCGGACGCGCCGCCAGCACCTGGATGGCGGCCAGCACCGAGTCGGGGTTGGCGTTGTAGGTGTCGTCAATCAGCGTCGCGCCGAGGATGCATGGGTGCAATTGCAAACGCCCCTTGACGCCGCTGTAGTCCGACAGCCCACGCTGGATTGCGTCTATTGACACCCCCAGCGCCAGCGCCAGCGTCGCTGCGGCGGCGGCATTGCGCAGATTGTGTTCGCCGGGAACTTGCAGTTTGGCGGTGATCGGGCCGGAAGGTGTTTGCAGGCACAACTCGACATTGGCGGCTTCGATGCGCACATCGGCATTTTCAGCAAAACCGAAACTCATCACCCTGCGCGCGCCAGCAAGTTCGCGCCACAGCGATGCATGTGGGTCGTCGGCATTGATCAGGGCGATGCCTTCATCCTGTAGCCCGGCGTAGATTTCCCCTTTTGCCCGGGCAACCGCCTCGACGCTGCCCAAGCCCTCCAGATGCGCGCGCAGGGCGTTGTTGACGAGGGCGACATCGGGACGCGCGATCTGCGTCAGATAGCTCAGTTCGCCAGGATGATTCATGCCCATTTCGATCGCCGCATAGCGGTGTTCAGGCGCAAGTTTCAACAATGTCAGCGGCATGCCGATGTCGTTGTTGAAGTTGCCGGCAGTCGCCAATACCGCGTCCGCGCCGACCTCGACGGCGAGTATGGCGGCGAGCATTTCCTTCACTGTGGTTTTGCCGTTGCTGCCGGTGATGGCGGCGACTTTCGCCGGCATGCGCTGGCGATGCCAGGCGGCCAGGCGGCCCAGCGCGAGCAGCGTGTTGTCGACCACCAGCGCCGGGGCGACCGAGAGTTCGGCGCCGGCGTCTACCATCACCGCCGCCGCACCCTGTTGCAAGGCCTGGGCGACAAACCGATGACCATCGAAACGCGGCCCTTTCAGCGCCACGAACAGACAGCCGGCGGGCAGGTTGCGGCTGTCGGTCGCCACACTGGTAATAGGCAGGTCAGCGCCGACGGCGGAGGCGTTCAGCGCCTGGGCGGCTTCATGCAGATGCATGTTGATTCCTTGTCATGGGTGCCGATCTCGCGGCCAGCGCCAGGCGGGCTTCTGCGAAATCGGAGAACGGGTGTTTGATGCCGCAGACTTCCTGGTAATCCTCATGTCCCTTGCCGGCGAGGACGACGATGTCCGCCGGCCCGGCTTGTGCGATCGCGGTATGGATCGCCGCGCGGCGATCAAGGATGACGGTTGTTGCCGGCGGCATGCCGGCGAGGATGCCGTCGACGATCTGCGCCGGGTCTTCGTTGCGGGGGTTATCGCTGGTGACGATGGCATGGTCGGCATTTGCCGCCACCGCCGCGCCCATCAGCGGACGCTTGCCGGTATCGCGGCCGCCGCCGCAACCGAAGACGCAGATCAAGCGTCCGTTGGTGAGCGGCTTGAGTGCTTTCAGTACCTTGTCGAGTGCATCCGGAGTGTGAGCGAAGTCGACGATGACTGTCGGCGCATCGACCGCTTCCGCAAACTCGACGCGCTGCATGCGGCCCGCCACCGGGCGCATTTTTTCGAGCACGCGCAGGGCCGCCTCCAATGACACATCGCTGACCAGCAAAGCGCCAAGCACGGCAAGCAGGTTGTAGGCGTTGAATTCGCCCAACAGCGGTGACTGCAATTCCCCGCGCCCCCACGGCGAGACAATTTCCATCCGCAGACCCCACTGGTCGGCATGAAAATGCTCAGCGCGGAGTTCACCGTATTTCAGGCCATAGCTGAGGACTCGGGTCGGGCTGTCGTGTAATTGTTCGATCAATGTCGAGCCCAATTCATCGTCCGCGTTGAGCACCGCCGCTTTCAGATTTGGCCATTGAAACAAGCGGGCTTTGGCGGCGGCGTAGTTGTTCATGTCGCCGTGGTAGTCGAGATGATCTCGCGACAGATTGGTGAACACCGCGATGTCGAATTCGACGCCTTCAACACGGCCTTGATCGAGCCCATGCGAGGAAACTTCCATTGCCACACCCGCCGCGCCGGCGGCGCGGTAATCAGCCAGCAACGCTTGCAAACTGACCGCGTCGGGGGTGGTGTGGCTGGCGGCGATCAACTCGCCGGGGAAGCCGTTGCCAAGCGTGCCGACCGCAGCAGTCTTGCGCCCCAGATCGGTCAACGCCGCCGCCAGCCATTGCGCCACCGAGGTCTTGCCGTTGGTGCCGGTGATGCCGATCATCCATAACGCTTGCGAAGGCTGCGCATACCAAGCCGCCGCCAAGGCCGCCACGCGGGCTTTCAGGTTGGCGACCGGCAGGTGCGGTCGACGCCATGCGCTATCCCAGTCGTAGCCCTCGGGCTCCCACACCACCGCAGCCGCGCCGGCCTGGATGGCGCTGGCGATATGCGCGCGTCCGTCATGCGCTGCGCCGGGGAAGGCGAGGAAGATGTCATCCGGTTGGATGCGCCGGCTGTCGGCGCCAATGCCACGCGCGTTTGGCGCGATCTCGCGCAGGATGCGAACCAGTTCGTCGTTATTGCTCATACCGACTCCGGTACTACCGGTGCTTCGCCGGGCGGAGCGCTGGTGCTGTCGAACGGGGCGTCGGGCGGCAGCGCCATGAAACGCAGCGCGCCGGACATGACTTTGGAAAACACCGGCGCGGCGACCAGGCCGCCGTAATAATCTCGGTTGGTCGGCTCGTCGATCATCACCGCCACCACCAGGCGCGGATCGGAGGCGGGTGCTAGGCCGACGAAAGAGCTGATGTAATTCTTGCCGTCATAAGTGCCATTGACGAATTTATGCGCGGTGCCGGTCTTGCCGGCGACGCGATAACCCGCCACCCGCGCCATTGGTGCGGTGCCGCCTTCGCGGGTCACCAACTCCATCATCCCGAGAACATGATTCGCGGTTGTCGCGCTCATCACCCGGGTGCCGCTGGCGCTGCCTTCTCGGCGCAGCGCGGTGAGTTGCGGCTTGACGCCATCATTGGCGAAAGCGGTGTAGCAGTGCGCCAGTTGCAGCAAGCTGACCGACAGACCATGCCCGTAAGACATGGTGGCTTTTTCAATCGGACGCCAGGTCTCGAACGGACGCAGACGACCGCTGACTTCGCCAGGCAGGCCCGACTTTGGCTGCGCGCCGACGCCGGCGCGGGTGAGCAGGCGCCAGTAATCTTCGGCCCGCGTTTCCAGTGCGATTTTGGCGAGCGCGACGTTGCTGGAAACCTGGATCGCTTGTCCCAGCGTCAGGATGCCCTTCGGATGGGTATCGGTAATTCTTTTGTCGCCAACGATAAACCAGCCCGGGCCGGTATCGATGACCGAGTCCGGCCGCACTACTCCTGCATCAAGCGCCGCCGCGACGAATAGCGGCTTCATCGTCGAGCCGGGTTCGAAGGTGTCGGTCACCGCCCGATTGCGCATGCGATCGGCGGTGAACGTGGCCCGGCTGTTTGGATTGAAACCGGGCGTATTGGCCATCGCCAGAATCTCCCCGGTGCGCGCATCCAGCACCACCACCGACCCCGCCTTGGCTTGGTGCAGCGCGACAGCATCGTTGAGTTCGCGGTATGCCACATATTGAATATGCTGATTCAGCGACAGCGCCAGATCGCGACCGGGCTTCGGCGCTTTCAAGCGCTCGAGCACCTCGACGACATTGCCGGGACGGTCTTTGACCACCCGTTGCGCCCCCGCCTCGCCGGTCAGCCAGGACTGATAGGCCAGTTCCAGACCTTCCTGGCCGTTATCCTCAATGTTGGTAATCCCGAGCACATGGCTGGTGACTTCGCCAGCCGGGTAATAACGCCGATAAGCCGGCTTGCTGTGCAAACCGGCGATATTCAGCGCTTTCACCTGTTCCGCCTTGGTCGGCTCCAACTGGCGCTCGATATAAACAAAGCCTTTTTTCTTGTCGGCGAAGAGACGCCTGATCTGATCCGGATCGCGTTCCAGAATGTGCGCCAGCGCCTGAATCTGCCCCGCGCTGGGAGCGGCCTGTTTGGGATTCACCCAGACGGTTTCCACCGGTGTGCTGACCGCCAGCGGTTCGCCACGACGATCCGTAATCATGCCGCGATAGGCGGGAATGGGCACGATGCGCTGAGCGCGTTTCTCACCCTGATTGGTCAGAAAGTCGCTTTGCCAGACTTGCAGGTAAACCGAGCGCGCCGACAGGGCGACGAATCCCGCGAACATCAGCCCCAGGGTCAGTCGCGCGCGCCAGCGTTGCAGATCCAGGCGCAGCAACGGATGCACGCCGCCAGGTTGACCCAAAGCGAGCGCCGCGCCGCCTCGGGGAGCGGCTGAACGCATCGAAAGATCAAATTTGTGCGGCTTCATCGCGGCGCGCCGTTTTGCAGAACATAGATGCTGCCGGCTTGCGGAATGACCATCTTCAAACGGCCCCGCGCGACTTCTTCGACTCGGTTGTGCATCAACCAGGTCGAGATTTCCAACTGTAACTGGCCCCACTCGACATCGAGATCACGCGCATGCCCCTGTTCCGCCTGCAAAACCACAAACAATTTGCGCGCCTGATGGCGCGCGGAAACGACGGAAAGGGCTGCTGCCACCAGCACCAGGACCAGGATCAAATTCAACTTGACCATTTGTCTTCACTCCCCGGTTCGTCGGTGCGCTCGGCGACGCGCATGGTGGCGCTGCGCGCGCGCGGGTTCGCGCTGCATTCGTAATAGTCCGGCTTGATCGCTTTGCCGATGAGCTGCAAACGGCCGCCACGCAACGCGTCGGCGGTCACGGGAATCTCGGGCGGCAGCCGCTCCCCTTCAGCTTCATCGCGCATGAACCGTTTCGTCATTCGATCTTCCAAAGAGTGAAAACTGATCACCACCAACCGGCCGCCCGTTCAAGCTCGCGGTTAATGAAAATCCGCACAGCTTGAAAGGTGCGCGTCGCCGGGTCCTGGCCGCGCTCACGCGTGCGCACGGCTGTGGCGCAGATGCTGGCCAACTGTCTGGTCGTGTCGATTGGAGCGAGCGCGCGCGCTTTAACAATCGCCCGCGCAACCTGCCTAGCAAACCGCTCCTCGCCATAATTCCAGACAACTTGTGCAATCTCCTTTTCTTCCGCCTGATTCAGCCAGTCTGCGGCGGTCATGCCCTGACTGGTATCCATACGCATATCCAGCGGAGCATCAAATCGAAAACTGAAGCCCCGTTCCGCCTCATCCAGTTGCGGGCTGGACACCCCAAGATCAAACAACACCCCATCCACCGACTCGACCTGCAAGTCTCCAAGAACCTCCGCCAACTTCGAAAACGCCGCATGCACCATGCTCAGCCGCACATCCTCTATGCCGCCCGCTGACGCCACCGCTTGCGGGTCGCGATCCAGCGCAATCAACCTGCCAGCGGAACCAAGTCGAGCCAGAATTTCCCGGCTGTGCCCGCCACGTCCGAAAGTGGCATCGAGGTAGACGCCATCCGGACGAATATTCAGCGCATCCACCGCACCTTGCAGCAGCACGGAGATGTGTTCTCCAGCATTGCTCACAACGAAAAGCCCTTGAGTTCCTCCGGCAAAGTGCCGTCCCGCGCAGCACTGTTGAGCATTTCCGGCAATAGCGCGGAGGCGTCGAACTTGGCCTGCCAGGCGGCTTCCTGCCAAACCTGAAATTTATTGCCCTGACCAACCAGCACCACGGATTTCTCCAGTTGGCCGAATTTACGCAGCAGCGGCGGAATCAGGATGCGACCCGCGCTATCCGGTTCCACCTCTTCCGCCGAGCCGACCACCACAAACTTCAATTGCTGCGTCAACGGATGGAAACCGGGAAGGCTGTTGATCTGGCGTTCCAGCGCTTCGAATTCAGGGAAGGGGTAAAGCAACAAGCAGCCATTGGTCGGGTCCGCCGTCAGCATCAGCCGGCCGCCGCATTGCGTCGCCAGACGCTCGCGATAGCGCGCGGGAATGGCTAATCGCCCCTTCCCATCCAACGCCAGTTGCGTCGACCCCCGAAACGTCACGTGTTCTCCTCCGTGATGCACCGTTAGACACAAAGCCACACAGTTACCCACTTATCCCCACTATAGAGAACACAATTCCCCACCGTCAAGCCAAAAAAATGAATTTTTTTAATGGCATCAATGACTTAGATCGCTCTTTAAAGAGAAATACCCAATCGAAATCGGGTGATACACGCGCAACTTAAAGTCAAACATTAAGTTGCGCGCGAAAGCGGATGAATATGGGGATGCCGCAGCAGGTTTGCTGCGGTTATGACGAAGAGACGTGGGAGGTGGAGTTGGCCGATAAGCCGGGTTCTGTCGTGGGCAGCCATTCATCTGGGACGATGGTCACCCATCGCCTCAAGCAGCCTACCCGCAGGCTTCGACGGGCCGCCGATGTCCGAAGACGCGCCTGCCTATTTGGCTTTGCTCCGAGTGGGGTTTACCTTGCCGTCCGTGTTGCCACGTCCGCGGTGAGCTCTTACCTCGCCATTTCAACCTTGCCTGATCCGGTCTTGCGACCGGCCATCGGCGGTATTTTTTCTGTTGCACTTTCCGTCGCCTTGGGTCTTTCGACTTATAGCGCCCAGGCGTTACCTGGCACTCTGCCCTATGGAGCCCGGACTTTCCTCTACGCGGCAAAGCACGCAGCGGCTGCCTGGCCAACTCCGGCACGCAGTATATAGAAGCAAAAGGAGAAACACCGCTTTCGTCAGCCGCGCGTGAAGTACCCGAGATAGGCCGGCACTTTAAACCAGCGTTTCAACCTCGAACCCCACCACCGCGCGGCTTTCTTTGCTGAATTCAACGCCGATCAAGTGGATAGGCTGGCCGAGGGCGCGGTATTTGTCGGCATAACCGCGCGCTTTGATTTGCGCCAACGCACGGCCGTCAGGGACCAGTTCCACTACCTTGAATTCGAACAGGTAAATCTGCTTATTGAACTTCA
>JFJP01027065.1_pt1 | contig 29382 bp, 19 predicted proteins | sample 431651 | NCBI WGS metagenome assembly JFJP01 (sample SAMN02602958, study PRJNA72255) | Microbial mat metagenome, whole genome shotgun sequencing project. | biome: fresh water; feature: sink hole; material: water; isolation source: purple microbial (photo- and chemosynthetic) mats found in... | reverse complement strand
ATTTTTTTTATGAAAAAAATTTTGTTTTTTAAAAAAAAAAAAAATTCATTCGATTTTAGTCAATCTAAAAAATAATAAATATTTTATTAAAAAAATATTTTGTTGTTTTTTAAGATTTTTGTAATTTTTGCGATTTTTGGATTTTGCTTTTTTAATCTTATTATAAAAATAAAGGTTTTCTCTCAGTTTATATTAAACAAAAAAATTACTTAATAAACAATTTTCTCATTAAATTTTTTCTTCATGGAAAAAACAACTTCCAACCGTACATTATGGGTATTGAAACGTGCAGAATACTTGAAAAATCCCGAAAAAAGAAAATCTGTCGTCGAAACCTTGAATCGTTCAAACGTTGATAAAAAAGAGCCTTCAATCCAAACTCCAAACTCCAAGAAAAACTCACTCCGAAAACCCAAATCAATATCAGAACTACCAAATCTTTCATTAGAGAAATTTATTTTACCTAAAAAAGACAAAATACTGATAAAAAACACGCCACGATCAATGATTCTTGATGAAAAATACCCTCCCAATCTACCAACAATCCATCAAATCCCCGCCAATATGCTTCTTCGTGGTAATTTCCGAAACGAAGAGGACCTTTTATCACCATCTGATCTCTTTGAATCACCTTTGATAAAAAAGCGATTAATCCATCAGAAAAAATTGGATTCTGATGCGACTACAGCCCTTACTTGTCGATATAATCCTGAGGAAACTTGTATTGCTTTGGGTTGTGAAGATGGTATTACAAGAGTAACAGACTTACAAACAAACAGAATCTTTAAATTCAAATCTCCAATAGCAGTCCCAGTGACTAGTGTAAGATGGAGTCCTAAAAATCATCAGAGATTATTTCAAACAAAAGCTGATGGAACAGTTGAAATTTTGGATTTAAACGAAAACTCAGTGGTTTTTTCATATAAAGAAGAAGGAAATTTCATTTTCTGCTCTGATCATAATATGGATGGTTCTTTTTTCTCCACAGCAGGCCAAGATGCCAAAATCCGTGTATATGACAGTGAAAATCCTAGCAAAGTTTTGCATTATTTTTCGAGGCTGATGAACCCTACACATGCCAATAGGATTTATAGTTTGAAATTCTGTGATGATAATAAAAATTTAATTGTTTCAGGGGGTTGGGATGAGACATTAATCCTTTGGGATATTAGAATGTCCCATACTGCTAATTTTATTTATGGCCCGCTGATCTGTGGGGACTCTTTAGATATGAAGGATCAGGAAATTTTAACTGGGAGTTGGAGGGGATCAAAGCAGATACAAATATGGGATCAAAGGAATTTGAAGGAGAAATGTGTGATTGAATGGAATAATGATTCTACAGATCAAAAACCCTTTGTTTATTCATGTATATTTGAAAAAAGATATGGGAAATTTATTATTGCTGGAAGCAGCGGACTGAATGAAATAAGGATATTTGAAAATGGGAGGAAGTATGAATGTCTTGATAAAGAATTTGGGTTTAAAAAAGGAATTTATAGCCTCGATTGCACGAGAAACAGGAGCCAGTTTTGTTATGGAAGTGAAAAATGTGGAGTTTATTCAATTTATTAATGATTTTTTAAAGAGTTTTTTAAGTAATAAAGGATTTTTTTAGTCTATTGTCCTGTTTTTATTACATTAAAACATGTGGGACATTTTATCGCAAGAACTCCTTCATAGTTTTTTAAAGAATTAGTGCATTTATTGCATCTTATCATAATAAGCTAAATAACTCAACATCTAATGAAATTATTGAATTTAATGTAAATACTCGATCGATATGGTTTTCATTGGATCCTGGTATCCCATTCAAAATTCCACATATACTACATTTGATATTCTTTGGGAACAGGATTGGATTTTTTTGCAATTCCAACAATGCAAGTTTTTCTTTTCATTATAATAATGTTTAAACAGTAATTATTAAAATTTTTTAAAAAACTCGATCTCTTATGTGAGGTTGAGTGCCGATTAAGATAGTCCCATCAAGTTTTTCTAAAAGAATATAATTCTTAGAGAAATTGTTAAAAAAATAGAAATTTATTAAAAAAATACTTCCTCATCTTCCATCTTTTATTATTTTATGAGAAAAATTGCACATTATGTTTTTTTTTCTTCTAAAACAACGTTTATGTAATTTTTAAAAAAACACTCAAATTTCAAAAAAAAAAATATTAAAAAAACTTTGAAAACTACAAAATTAGTTATATTTTTAGAAAAGAAACAAATAAATTTTTTGAATAGCAAGGAAAAAATTTAAAATTAATTAAATTTATTTTTTCCTTTTAGTTATCTTATGCATACGGCATAAGTTAGATTTCCAAAAAATTTTCTAAAAATTATATAATTTTATAAATCAAATCTAAACGTCGATCAAAATGATAAGGAACTTGAATAAATTCATTAAAATAGGAAACAATGCCTTGCACTCAAGGTTAACCACACCAATTTACGCTCCATTCCACAACTCCAAAATCTTCAATAAAAAATTGGGCATAGGCGAAGCCTCAGTAGTTTTGGAAGAAAAGATCTCTAAAATTTCTCAATTAGTAAGTTTTTTTTTTTCCTTAATTTCTTCAAGGCTAAAATTTCGGAATAAATCACTATTTTCTTTCCAAAATGCTTAAAACCTCTTTCTTTTAGAACGATATCAAAGAGTTCGGTACTGTGATATCCATTGGTGATGGTATTGCCAGAGTTTTTGGACTGACTAAGGTCCAAGCCGGAGAAATGGTTGAGTTCAGCAAAGGAGTTCGAGGAATGGCCTTGAATCTCGAAACCGACAATGTTGGTATAGTCGTTTTGGGTAATGATAGGTAAAAAAAAATTTAAAAAAGCCTTTTCTTTATAAAAAAATAATTTAAGCAAAAAAACCTTTATTTTTAAAAAAAATTATCAATTTTTTTTAATAATAGAGATATTCAAGAAGGTGACGTCGTGAGAAGAACTGGTGCTATTGTTGATGTTCCTATTGGTGAGGAAATGTTAGGAAGAGTCTTTGATGCTTTGGGTAACGCTATTGATGGTTTGGGACCTGTTAAGACCACTAAAAGAAACAGAGTTGAAATCAAAGCTCCTGGTATTATTCCAAGAAAATCTGTCAATGAGCCTATGCAAACTGGTTTGAAGGCTGTTGATTGTTTGGTATTTCATTGCTAAATACTTTTTTTATTCATAGTTATCTTTTAAATAAAGGTTCCAATTGGTAGAGGACAAAGAGAGCTTATTATTGGAGATAGACAAACTGGAAAAACTGCTATTGCCATTGATACCATTATTAACCAGAAAAAGTACTTCGATTCAAAGGATAAAACCAAGCAACTTTACTGCATTTATGTGGCTATCGGCCAAAAGAGATCAACTGTTGCGAATATTGTGAAAATCTTGAAGGACAATGACGCTCTTAGATACACAATCATTGTGGCCGCTACTGCATCAGAAGCAGCTCCACTTCAATTCCTGGCTCCTTATTCCGGATGCACAATTGGAGAAGTAAATAAAAACATAATTGTTCATTAAATTCATTAAAATTTCAATTTTTTCATTTAGCATTTTAGAGATAATGGTAAACATTGTCTTATTATCTATGATGATCTATCAAAGCAAGCTGTTGCCTATCGTCAAATGTCCTTATTGTTAAGAAGACCTCCAGGCAGAGAAGCCTATCCAGGTGATGTGTTCTATTTGCATTCAAGACTTCTGGAAAGAGCTGCCAAAATGAGCCCTGTTTATGGTGGTGGTAGTCTTACAGCACTCCCAGTCATTGAAACACAAGCTGGTGATGTCTCAGCTTATATTCCAACCAACGTTATTTCCATTACTGATGGACAAATCTTCTTGGAAACTGAGCTTTTCTATAAAGGTATCAGGCCTGCTATTAACGTGGGACTGTCTGTCAGTCGTGTGGGTTCTGCTGCACAAATCAAGGCAATGAAGACTGTTGCTGGAAGACTAAAGCTCGAATTAGCACAATATAGAGAAGTCGCTGCTTTTGCTCAATTTGGGTAAAAATAGAGATTTTGGGTTTCATTAAGGTTTTTAATTAAAAATAGGTCCGATTTAGATGCTGCAACTCAACAATTACTGAATAGAGGAGCACAACTTACTGAGCTTTTGAAACAAAAACAATTCGTTTTATTTGTTTTTTTAGAAGAATGCGTGTTAAATTTTTTTGTTTGAAGGTACCGATGCCCGCTGAAGAACAAGTGTGCGTTATTTATGCTGGAGTCAGAGGATTTTTGGATCGATTGGTGACTTCGGAAATTCCAAAATTCGAAGTGAAATTTTTACAACATTTGAAAACCAATTTCCCTAAATTTATTGAAACCATTGCTTTGTAAAAAAAAAATACATGATTTTTATTTATATATGTGTGTTCATTTAAAAAAATAGGACTGGAGAATTGACCAAAGAAATGGATCTCGAGTTAAAAACAATTTTGGAACAATTTTTACCAGAAAGTGGATTACAATTCAAAGCATAAAAAAGCTATGGAGCATTAAAAAATAAAGTTAACAAAAACAATAAAATAGTTAACAACAAAAAAGCAAAAACATTTTTTTTTCTCTTTCTATTAATTTTTTTTGTTTTTTATGAAAATAAGTGTAATCCCATTAAATTTATTTCCAATCATTAATCGATTTTGGGTTTAATGTCTGTGTTGAAGAATTAATTTATTTCAAACTTAAATAAGCTCAAACTTAAAAATAAACCAAATTAGAAATCACATGTTTCAAAAATTCCTCACAAACAAACACGACAAAGCTTTCTAATTAATTTTAAAGCAAAAAGTAAATTTCTTTTCAAAAAAAATTATGAAAAAATGGAACTTTCTTTTTTACAATTAAAATTTTTAATTCTCATCTCTTTTTTTAAAAAAAATCAAAAGTTTTTTCTCAAAATTTTTCAAAACAAAAAGTTTTATTAACAATTAAAAAAGTGACTGAGTTCCGAGATTTTTGACATCAAAATTCATATATTTTGTTTCTCCATCAAAGCAATTGGGAAAAATAGCATAGTTTTGTTTAATAACTAAAAATAATAATTTTAAATATTAATTCTAACAATTATTATAAAGACCTTTTCTTAACTTTCCAAATTTCTTCACAAACTTTTTAAATTTCATTTGTTCAGCTTGAAACAGCACATAATCATATTCTTCAGTTTTTTTCCTTAAATTATTCTAAAACAAATATTTTTTCTATAAAAATTCAACTTTCATTAAAAATTTACCATTATTTCTAAAAATCTTTTAAAAGATCCTTTTTGAAAATTGAAAACACAATTTTTATTGTGTTTAGAGATCAACATTCCTTCGAAAATACAGTTTACAATCAGGATAATTATATGAATTTGGCAATATATTTCGTTAAAGATCTTCCTCATTTCAAAGTAATTCTTAATCTTTTGAGTTATCGACAAATTAACTCTTCTTAATTTTTCACAATTCATCAAAAACTCTAATTTTGGTTTATTTTCTGCTAAAATTGAATAAAACAAAGAGATTTTGATCAATGATCTGTTTTTGAAGAAAAGATTTATTTGGAAAGGGCAAATTGATGGCTAAATATTTCATGCTTTCATTCTAAAAAAAAAATTAGCAAATTTATTTAATAGTTGTTTTTTTTAATTACAAAACAATTTGTTAATCCATGTTTTTTTCCGATATGAAAAATTATGCTAAAAATATAAAGAGGATTATAGTTTTTAGTCTTTTCAAAGCCAGAAACACACTTATATTATAATTTAATTTATTTATTTAAAATAATTTTACTTTTAATCTCAATTTTTTTGAAATATTGGTTGGGATTTCAATTGATAAAAAGATGAATAAAAAAAAGCATAACAATTTTCCAACAAACATGCAAAAATAAGGCCAAGAATTATTTAAAAAATGAGAAGATGTTTCATATTTCCTAAAAAATTTCAAAGGTAAAAACGAAAAATAATTTGAAAATTTAGAAACTCAGTCAAAAAAATATTTGAAATTAGCAAAGCGATTTGAAATTCATGAGCAATTATGATAAAAGAATTCACGATAAATAATGTGAACATATTCTTCATAAACACTTTTGGGGTGAAACATTTGAAAAATCCATAATAAATCATGCTAGCATAACTATCCTAAAATAAAAAATTAATTTAAAAAGAAAAATTAAATTAACCTTATATTTGTAGATATCAAGCTTCGATTCAATAAAATAGTTTTGATTCAAATAAAAATGAAATGTTAAAAACAAGCTAACAATCCAAATAATTAAAATTTAATAATTAAAATTCATATATACCTATAGACTAAACAGCTCAAATAAAGAAAATTATTTCTAAAAAAAATAAATTTCATTATTTTTGATATGGTAAATTTTTACTCTAGCAGAAACATTGATGAAAAAAATAAATGGTAACTTTCTTTGGTCAGATATAAGATGGCGATAAAACTGAAGAATAAACTTGAAGCTTTTGATGAAAATCCATCCAATATATTAAAAATCTCCAAAAATTCTTCTTTCCATCCTAAATTCCTTGACACAGCTTCAAATTTTTTTTATAAATAATTAATAAAATATCTCTCATTTACTTTCAAAAGAAGAAATTCTGCTATAGATGATTAAACCCAACAAGATAGTGAACTTCAAATATCCAAAGAAAGAAAACAAATTCTCTTCTTCTTGAAATAGAGCATTTAGCCATTTTGTGATTACAAAGCTTATGAAATAAACCCAAACCAAAATGAAAAGAGCAATGAAAAAATATTGGCTTCTATATTCTTTATTTAGCATAATCATTTGCAAATTGTAAGAATTCTCGAAATCCTCAACGTATTCAGAAATGTTAGCATTATCACAATTGAATTTATTTGAAAAAGACCGTGGTTGTTGTTTGTTTTTCAACATTAAATTTTTGTTCACATTTTTATTTTCTTCAAATTGAGCATTATTTGAATATTTTTCTCGATAACCAAATTGATTAGTTTTATGATAATTCATCATATCATCTTGTTTGTTCTTCGCAAAAATTGTATCATACAAAATACTGAAACTTGGAGTGTTTTTAGAAGCTTTTGACAGCTCATTTTTTCTTTTATCAAGCATTGAAACTTGGCTGACGCTATCACTTGTACAAAAAGAGTCATATTTAGATAGATTCGGGTTTGCATTGATTTGATTCAAAGGAAGAAATGATCGGAAACTTGCTGTATCACTTTCTTTTTGGGCAATTTTTATTGGGGAAATTCCAGAAAAGTCTTTGGAATGTGAAAAATTTTCTTTGGGTTTAATGTTTTCTTTGTGTTTTTTTAGGGGAGAAAATGCTTTTTGTGAGAAACTGCTGGTTCTAAACATGGCTTGCTTCAGAGCAAAGGGGGTTTCTTGATCGAGGTTCAAAGAAATTTTTTTCATTTTTTTAAAGGAAAATTTGAAAATTATTAAAGTGTTTTGCTTTAAATCAAAAATGACAGTTTGAACTAAATTTTTTTAATTTCAGACTAAATTTTTTTTTTTTAAAATAGCAAAAAAAATAAGCAAAAAAATTAAATTTTTTGTTTATTCAGGTTCTTTGAATTCACCATAATATAAAAAATTGCATATAATTTCTAATGAATTTCTTAGTTCGTTCTCTTTGAATTTTTTGTCAATTTTCAAGTAATTCAAAATTTCTCCACAATTCCTCAACAAACAAGCCGCTCCAACATCAATTTTTGTGGATTTTGATAAAAATAAATTCAAAACTTCGTTATTAGACCTTTTCACGAAAGATCTCGAGCCTTTAAAAACCATCACATATCTTTGATTAATATAAAGGTATTTGCAAATAAGGTTCAAAAGCAATGCCAGATAACCATAACATGTATTTATTTCTTCATCTTTTCCCTCCATAATTGGCAGCTTGATTGGGTAAAAGATTTTGAAATTGATAGGATTAAAGAAAATATAACAGAGTTCATAAAGGACTCTCTTTTTACGGGCTTCTAATATAATTTCTAGAATCTTTATCTTATTTCTAAAATTTTATAAAAAAAAAATTTAAAAATTTTTGTTGTAAAAAAAAAAAAAAACCTTTTGCCTTCAGTTTTTTTTGATTCAGTTTCCAATTGTTGATTGAATGTGATCATAATGTTTTTGAATGTTTGCAACGTGTGGAATTTATCTTCTAAGATTTTATTAAAGGTTTTTATCTTTTCGTCTTTTTCTGATAGATCTTGATCGATTTTATTCAATTTATTTCTGGTCAATATTTGTAAAGATTGGTTCAGTTTTTTGATTTCACCATATTTCAAAGTCATTTCTTGATAATTAATGATCTGATCTTCTGATTTTTTCTTTAAAAAGTTTTTTTGACTTAAAACTTTTTCTTTTGCTCGAAATAATTCATTGTATTTGCTTATTTAGATTAACAGAGAGTGAAGCATGAATTATGATTAGAAAATAATTTTACATACTCAATGAGCTGGGATCTGCTTGTAATCATATATTTTTATTTATTTTTTAACTCAAATATTTTTAAAATAAAAAAATAAATAATATTTTTTTTAAAAGAAAATATTTCAGAAATCCAAAAAACCAAAAGGTTTTTTAAAAAAATTTTGAAAACAAAACAAAAAAAATTTTTTTTTTCAATTACCATAAAAATTAAACAAAAAAAATGTCAAAAGACATATCGTTCTTTCATGCCGATTCAAAAATCGATCGAAATTCCACTAAGCCTTTTGATTTTATGGGTCTTGACTCGATAATAACGATCAACAACCATAACAATTTCGAAATTTACTCACACAAAGAAGACTCTGATTTTTTAAATGAAGGAACGCAAATGCTTTCCCGTTTAAAATTAGGCTATTCCTTGAACATTGAGAAAAATATTCAAATCTTATCAAACGAAGAAACCTCCTTGAAAAATTCAAATCTTTTAGATTTTTGGGAATACATTCAAAAATGTGAAAAGTACAAAGAAGAAAAAATAATTAACAAAGAAAGCATTCTTCCCGATCCCTCCCAAGGTTTCATCAATATTCTCAAGATTCATAAAGAGGAGGAATCTATGCCAAAGGTTTTTCAGATTTTGAATAATCGGATCTTTGAAACAAAAGAAAGGTTATTAGTATTGAAAATCTGTGGTTGGAGTGAAATTGAATTTTATAAAAAAGAAGAAACAAATAAGATTTCACAAATAATAGAGGTTCTTTCAAAGAATGATCAGCATTATCGTGCAGCTGCTATTTCAATCTTCCATTATTCTTTTGATAAGGCTCTAGAAATATTGAATTTTATCATAAAGAACAAATCAAATAAAAATGAAAAATATCACAATGAAGTGAATTATTTAAGAGGAGTTTTGAGTGGCTTTTATAATATGCAGGAGATTATGCTTAGGGATCCTGAAATATCCAGCCATTTTTTCGATTGTGGAAATTTCAACAATCTCCAAACAGAAGAAAAAAATGATGTTACAGCTGATCTTTCTTATATATATGATAAAAATGATGATATTTCGCAGAATTACTTATCAGAAATCTCAAAAATTAAAAACAAAAAAATGAAGCTCGAAATGCTGAAACAAACCTTGAATTTCCTTCAAAACCTTGCGAAGAAGGCGAATTTCAAACAAGCCTATCTCCAACTAATAGCTAATTTTTTATCACAAGAAATTTTCCAAAGCCCAAAAAATTTCATGCAAAACAGCAAGATTTCTTTCTTTGACAGATTTGCTCTATTAATTCGTTTTTTCCCTCCTTTTGAAATTCGTGCTTTTTTGAACAGTGTTTCCGAAACTTTAACTGAAGGAACTATCGAGCATCTTCTTTTATACGGAAATAAATTCGATTCCTCCCTACAAATCCTTTCTTCATATCTTGATTCCTCGAAGGATATTCAAACGGTGGGTCTTGCCAGTTGTCATTTACGATTCCTGCAGTTTCCAAACGAATCCAAACTAAATGAATGGTTCAGAATCTACAAAGAACTATTGACACAATTAGAACTCTATGAAATTCGATCAAATTTGGATAAAGATTCCCAAGATCTCAAGAAAATCATTGTTGAAAAAGAAAAAAGCTTCAAGGGTATAGCCTTAAGTAATGAAGATATGGACATTTCTTTGATTAGTCAAAGGTGCTATTTCTGTTTCGGCTCATTGAGTCATAGTCATAATATTGGCTCTTCGAAAAAAGGGTATGCTACTTTAAGCAGAGTGGATAAATCAAGGATTTTAAATTGTCCTGATTGTTTGAAACCGTTACCTAATTGTGCTATTTGTTTATTGCCTATCAGTATTCTTAATCCTTATTTAGACGATCAACAAAGAAAAAAAAATAGGAATCAAGATGAAAATCCTGATGCAGAGATTTTGAATATTGATGAGGGTTTGGTTTGGTGCCAGAGTTGTAGACATGGAGGACATTATAAACATATTGTGGAATGGTTCATGGAATATACAGAATGCCCGGTTAGTGATTGCCAATGTGAATGTTCCGTGTTATAAAAAAAATAATTACTGGTAAAAAAAGAAAAAAACTTTAAAACAAAATTAACTTAAAAATTCTCTGGTTTTTGGAAAACTTTGCTTTTTTATTGTTTATTTTTTTAAAATTAAAATAATTTTAAAAAAATTTATAAAATTAAAAAAAATGTTGAAATGTATTTGAGTAAAAAAGTTACTTTTGAAATTTAAAAAAGTTTTTTATTTTTCATTTAAAACATCAGTTTTCTCTTCAAGTTTTAGCCTATTTTTTTCTTCTGATATTGGGCCTGATAAACTCTTCTTTGCAAACCCATGTCTTTTAATTTCTTTTGTGTCATAAATTTTAAATATTTTCGCCGATTCAGATTCAATAGAACTCTCTCCCTGATCAGATTCCAATATGTTTTTTATGATAGTTTTCGTTATATTTTTTTTCAATTTTCTCAGGCCAGTCTTCTCAGGATTATAATTTTCCAATGATAAATTATATTTAAAATTTTCATCCATATTTTTTTTCATTCTTTCTCTTTCTCTGAGATATTTCGCAACAGATCTTCTTAAAATCCTCCAATTCTTTAACGTATGCATTTCCTTTTTCTTTAAAAAACATTTGGGAATTTTTTTTCTTATTTTATCCAAAAAAGTCTCAAAAGAAGAAGAATAAGTTCTAAAAATTTTGGAAATCATAAAAGCATTGAAAGCAAGATTTATTGTTAAAATGATAAAATATGCTATAGTGACCAAATATGAAAATCGGTTTTTATAACTTAAAAGTCCCAAGAATATGCTTGCATATAGAACAGCAGTGGAAATTTGATCAACTTTTGTCAACAAAATTGTTTTATACGGTTTAAATTTTGAGAGCAATACGAAATAAAGTGCTAAAATGAGCAAAATCATTAATCCTTTTATCCATATTTCATCTTGATAAAATTGCAAAAAAATGGTAATTAAAATTTTCTGATACATTTTAACAAACTCCCAATAAAATATTTTATATTCTCCATAGATATATCCATAACGAACTTTCATCCTTATTTCGTTCAAATCTTTTTTATTTACAATAAGTCTCCACAAAATAACGCCAGGAACCAAAAATCCCCATAAAACCAATGCCGGAATCCCAATCACAAATGAATAATACCAATAATCTGGCGTTTCACATAAGTATGATACATCAGCTTTTATGTATGTATTTTCTCCGACTGATAGACATGAAAGAACACCTATAGTATTATTAATGACAGTTGGTTGGAAATATATCAGAGTAAAAAGTGAAGCTGTATATAACATAGCATATTTTCTATGAATTTTGAATCGAGAAATAAATAATACATAACCTAAACTAAAGATAGAAAAATACAGCAAAGGAACTAAAATTGCTATGACTAATTTAATATAAATGTAAGGAATTATATCGCCAAAATATTTTATTAAACAATCAGTTGAATAAAGGGAAGATTCAGTTGGGTTTCCTATAGTAGTTGTCATAGTATTTGTCCAGTTTGGGTAAGTTAATTCAAAAGTTGTCAAAGCTTGCAAAATTTGAAAATATGATAAATAAATCTTTATGTAAATCGAACTTTCATTCTGGAAAGTTTTCAGCATGCTATACCTCGAGAGAAGCCCAATTACTCTCAATTTCAAAGTTTGTTCCACTTGTTTCAAAGCTCCTGCGATCGATAAAGCCATAGAAACAAAATTGACTAATGCCAATACTGCTAATATTATATAATTATATGTTAGGTCATTACAACTTACACATTCATATGCAGCAGCTCTCGAATATGAAGTCCCCCAAACTCTCCCCATTAAATCACATGATTCACACCTTGCCCCTATATGTCCTATTAGACAGATGTCATTTCCTGATGAATTTCCTCCCACACAAGCGCCTTCAATATTGAAACAAGGTAGTATCGCAAGTGAATAATTTCGATTTCTCCAATAACCGGACTTTATTTTCGGTAGAGAATTTAAACAATCTAGACCTTCTAAACATTTTGAACAGCATTCATCATTGATATTAAAAGAAAAAGTTCCTTGATCGCAAGGGAAGCACATTCCAGTTAAGTTTTGGAAGATTTCACCTATAATGCATTCCCTTAATTGAATGGATAAACTATAGCTGTAGTTTTGTGAAAAGGAATAATCATAATCATTGGGAACATAAATTGAAGAACTTGATATTATCAAAGAAACTAAATCTGTTGGCCTACTGATAAGAAGAAGATAAGAGATTCGAAAACTGCCATTAGATTCCATTGCAAAGGAGGTTTGATTTATTGAATAAATTGAAGCTAAATTTAATTTATTATAATCTAAACTTAAGCTGATGACTGGGTTTGTTGATTTAATAGTTGGGATTATAGTGGTGTTTTCTTCATCTAACATTTGAATGACTATATTGGGGAGAGTCGCTCCGCTGCGAATTGAATTTATTATAAAAGTATTATTGGAATAAATGGTATTATTTGAGGCGATAATTCTTAAAGACTGAGGATATGAATAAAGAGATTTCCCATAATGTTTTGCACTGTTGTTATTAAAATTAGTTGATTCTATTTGAATTTTTATGTTGCTATAATAAATAGCACCTGCAATCCATGCATAATTATTCTCAAAATTTGATCTGTTAATAAAAAGATTTGTGTTGATAGTTTTGTCAATATCATAGTAAATAGCCCCACCATTGCCTTCTTCAGCAATATTATTAGAAAAATTTGAATCATTTATTTCCAAATGTGCAGACATAATAAACAAGCTTCCACCATTAATACTTGCTGAATTGTTAATGAAGGAACATTTATCTATATAATTTCGATAAGATGCGACAGTGAAATACCCATATATAGCTCCTCCATTAATTGCGCTATTATTTTTAATGATACTATTTAATATAGAAAAAGCAGAGTTTAATGTATAAAGGAATGCTCCTTTGGAGCAAGAAGTGCAATTGATTTGAGAAACAACACTATTTATTAATGATAGATTTGAATCAGTTATCATATAAATAAAACTGAATATTTTTTCAGAGACAAAAGTAGTAAGCATAGCATTGTTTGTGACATTATAAACAATATTATTCAATAAGCTCATTGATGTTTGTGACACATAAAAACAACTTCCATGATAAGATATGTTTACGAAGAAACAATTGTTGCAGGTGAAATCCACTTTGATTAGATCTAAAATTGCAGGTGAAAAAACAGGGGATAAAATGTTTGTAATTGAAGAATTTTCAATGAAAAGCACACCATATTTTTGGTAATACAAACTGCCAGATCTTGAACTTGAATTGAAATTGTTGAAATTTTCATTGATTGAAAAGAAATTATAAAGTTCTTTTTGAAAATACCAATCATAATTATAATCAATCAGACTCCCATAAAAATAAATGGATGAAAATTCACTGTAAACAATGCTTCCCATATTTGAGTCAAAGTTTTTTATGAGACAATTTTTAAAGATTATCGAAGAGTCTTTGAGCGAAATACCTGAGACATATAGGATTCCTCCAAATTCAATTGAAAATATATATATAAACGAACAGTTCTCTATCTTAAAATAGGAACTATGGTCTGCAGAATCCATATAATAGAAAACACCTCCATTTTTTATTGAATAAATGCTTGTGAAATGAGTATCAAAAATGGTGACATTGCTAGCTTTATTAATATTATTAATATAGATTGCTCCTCCATTTAATCCATAACTTAACTCAAAGTTTGAATTTAAAATCGAAATTGTTGCAGCTCTTAAATTCAAGTAAGTTCCTTGAGTTATGATCCTTGAACTATAAGTTAAAGAAACATTATTTTCCAAATAATAGTTTCCAAATTTAAATTCACAATTTTCTAAAGCAAAATTTAACAAATTAATAAATAAAGCTCCATATGTTCCAGTCGATGTTAAATTCATAAATGAAGAGTTTTGTAAATAAAGAGAAGAAGTTAATGAATCCAATGATATCGCAATTGAAGATCCACTATAATCGGAATAATCACTCAAAAAAGAGTTAGAAAACGAACAATTAATCATAATGATTTCCCATTTTTTTTTACTGATGATTATGATGCCAGAACCTATTTTTGCTTTTTCCTCATAATAATAAATTTGATTAACCTTTAAGTTTTTTATAAATATTGTTCCATTTATATCATCTGCAATCCAATTTACGATATTAAAAAGGCTATCATAAGTTGTGACGTTTTCAAAGAATAAATCAACTAAATAAATTGATTTATGTATAAACTCTAAATTGAAACCACATTGGTAATTAGTCAAATCAAGCTGCTGATTGGAAATGTAAAATTTGTTGATATAAATGTAATTACATTCCCATATATAAATAAATGACGAATTTGGATTTTCAAAGCTTGAAGCATTTACAATAGTTATGTTTAAAGCGTTATTTATATTGAAAAAATAAGCTCTCACTGAAGAAAATGTTAATTCAATTTGGTTTTGAATTAAAGTGGAATTTTCAAAATATCCTAAAGAGAGCATGCTTGAAGAATAAAATATAAAAAATAATGCATATGAGCTTTCTTCATTAGTAACAAAATTATTGTTTTTTGCAAGAAAGTTGCAAATGTGTATAATTTGAGTGTTTTCTTTAAAAATAATTAAATTATAAGCAGTTAAATTCAATGAAATCAAAGAGAACTTATTCAGATAAATCGATACAAAGTCAACATAAATCAAAGAATATATTTTAAATGAATCAGAACCTTTTAGACTTGTGTTCGTTATTGAGAAATTCGAAATTATTAGACTTTCAATAAGTCCACCAAACAAATTCGTTGCTTTCAATTCCGAATTTATCATCAACAAATTTTCAAATGAATATGAAGATCCAGTTGATCCTATTAAGTAAAAAAAAGAATTATTACTCAATTTCAGATTCAATAACGTAAAGTTTTCAAAGGATAACTGCTCTTGAAATTTAGTAAAAAGGAAATATCCATAATTTAAGCTCATTTGATTAATAAAAATATTGGTTATAAATATTGAATCTCCATTTAATTGCAAAAATGCCAAATTTAAAACACCAATTTCATTGTATTTCTGATACAAATCACTTGAAATAGCTATTGAACAATTGTAAGTTAAATTATCCAAATATATTCTTGTGGAAACAATATTTATTAAAAAAATATCGAAAGGTCCCTCATAATTATTTTTATCCGACTCACTCAAAAGTTCTCCATCAACTAAAACTTCACTTGTATCTGGGCTTTCAAGAAATTGGCAATTTTTCATCACAAAATCTCCAGCATTAATTACAATAATTCCTGGAAATATTGGGGTATCACCAGAAGCATAAAATGGCAAAATATAGAAAACAATGTTTTTAAAATAAATATGATCAAATCCCTCGAAACTCCATTGTAAGGGAAAATACAGATATGTTAAATCCTCACTGTTTTCTTCATAATTTTCTGGTTGAAAAATTATTGATAAATCTTGTAACGATGGAATTCTTATTTTAAAAAGACTTGAAAGTGTAAATTCTGTTAAAGAATAGGTCAAAAAAAAGTATGAATCGGAAGGAAAATTAAGGTAAATTTCTAGACTTTTGACTGCAAATTCATTTAAAATATATGAGAGAGTTCCTGAATTTAATTGTTGCATTAGCATATAAAATTCTTCCAATGATGTGATAATAAAAGGATCATTTGGATCTGAAATTAATGAAAAATAAATATCCAATCTTTTAAAAGCTTTGCAATTCAACCAATTTTTCGGGCAGAATTTACATCTATTAATAGTAAAATCATACACAAATCCATTCTTGCATTCATAAGAATATAATCGATAAGACAGTTGTTGATTTAAATCAATGGCCATTATATTGTAAGCTGATGATACCTCACTATATTCAAATTCAGAGTTCACATAGCAGCTTTTGGAATTAATAGGACAAGCAGTGCATTGATAAATAAAAGCACCTGCCAGATCTATTTGTGTTTGACTGGTCAAATTGCCGTATAAATATGTATAGGTAAGGGTATCATTCAAGACCGGAATCGTTGAAAAATTAAAAGCTTCGTTCTTCAAAGCATAATAAATTTTTTTCCCATAAAGCAGACTATTGTAATCTGTCTCATCTTTTAAAGATTTGATTATAACTTCACTATTTAAACGTAAAGAAGGAACATCTTTGCAAAGAGAACATTTGCTACAAAAAAGTATATTTGAGGCGCAATTACACGAAGAGCATTGAGAACACCAATCAATAACGTTGACTTGCTTTCCAGGAGTAGCAAGATTAATGTTTATGTTTTGACTTGCATAACAACAGTACTGACTTTGATCATTATAACCATATTCAGTTTTTGAACATTTGAGACATCTTTGTAATGCTGTGTAATCAGTGGATGTTGTGATATAGTCTATGAGGTTTATTGGGCTATTGTAGAGAAGTTCTGTATAATTTGTATAGGTTGAATCTGAAAGAAAAGTTGAAGTTTCAATGCAATTAGAACAAGTGCCATTACTACATGATACGCAATTTCCTGAAATACTTGGATATAAATTAGAATTTGTGCATTTTTGACATAAATAACTGGAGGAGCTTCCAGTTAAATTTGCAACCCAAGGGTTTTTTGAAACCATTTTTAAACACTTCCCATTGTAATAATTTTTTACTGTTGGGTAACTAGTATTAACATAGCAAAGACCTTCATAAATGTTTAAAACATAATAATCAAGACATCTACCGCAAAACATGGTGATATTGGTGCTATTCAAATAGCAATATTCACAATTTTTAGGACATGAAGTACAAGAAATTTGAGTGGAATCTGCAAGGCCATATTCATTTGAGCATTCTAAACATCTTAAAGTATAATTTGAATGAGAAGTGATAAATTTGTTGTAAAAGTCATTAGGGTATATTAAAAATAAGCTACTGTTGAGATAGCCATAATTGCATTTTGAACAATTGTTTATTGCTCTATCACAAGATTCGCAGGTTGTTATTAAATTATCGATCAACGGATATCTTTTTTCACCGCAATCGTGGCATTTTGCAAAGTAAGAACTAATATATTGGGATAAATTTGTAAATATTAAATTTGTTTGATAAAAAGAAGATAGATCTGCTATTGAACTATTTCCATAAGAACAACTAATGCATTTATCAATTAAGTCAGTACATTTATAGCATTTTGCATCTATTTTTCTTGTATATTCTGTAATGCTGACACAAGACAAACAACTCACATCCCATTGATATAAAGCCGAAATAATATTGAATTCCGTCAATGAGCCAATTGCCTTATATTCATTATAACCAATTTTTTGAGAATGATTCCCTAAAAAACATGTTGAGCAATTATAAAAATCTGAACATGATCTGCAGGAGAAATTTGAAACACCATTATATTGAAGAAAATAATGTTCAACACAACTAAAACATTCATTTGATGAATTGCATTCATTACATCCTGATGAACAAGGGGAAAAAGCATATGTGGAATAATTTAAATAATATGCAGGACCTGAAATATTGCACATTAAATTGTTTTCCCTAAAAAAATAAAAATAAAAAACGATAGTTTTTCTAAAATTTACCATAAAGAATTATGAAGAGAACAATTCAGACATTCTGTCGGACATGAGTAACAAATGTTATTTTTTAAAGTATATCCATAAATACATAGCTTACATGTATCGGCAGTTAAGCATTCGGCACAGTTTTCAGGACATATTTCTATGCATTTTTCACCTTTTAAAACACAGTTCAATTGCTCAAAAGAAGGACTAATTAAATTTTTTTTTTTTTTTTTAAATTAAAATAATTTACAAGAAATCTTTATAAGATGGGACTTTGACAGATGGACTCCCTGCAATAGAATTATTTTGTGCTGGAATCTGAGAAAGAAAAACATTCATGAACACTAAAAAAAAAAATATGGTAAATAAGAAGGAAGCAAAATTTACTTGCAAGCAAAAAACAATCGAAAAAAAACTGTCGATTATTGATAAAAATTGACATCAAAAGTTTGGCCTTGTCTAAAATTTTATGATTTTGTTTTACGGTAATGTGAAGTTTATTTTATGGAAGAAAGTTTTCTATTTATATTTATTGATAATTATTTAAATGGGAAACAAAAACTAATTTTAGATTTGAATTAAAAAAAAAATGTGAATTTTTTATTTTTTTTAGTTCAAAAACAAACAAACAAAAAAAAATCCTACGGAATAAATTTCAATTAATTCTTATAAACTCAAAAAAAATGTCAGAAATCGCAAAAAGAATATTAAAAGAAAATACTCCAACTCTTTTGCAAAAAATCCATTCCTATAACAACTCATCCAATAATAAAAGAAAAATTAAATCATTTTCAGAGCATCAAAGAACCTTCAGTAAAGCAAAAATAACCATTAAATCCCCCTTATTCCAAACTTCAAACGACCAATTTAATACTAACAATCAAGCTGAAATTCCCTTTTTTTTTCGCTCAATAAACGTTACAAATACCTTAACTAATAAAAAAAAAAATTCTTTATCAGAAATGAAATTGATGAGGAAAAACCGAGCATTTTTAAAAGGTTTAGGGATCAGTGATTATCATTCAGCTTCAACTATGCAAAAAAGCATCTCTTCAATAAGTTTTTCTAAAGCTTCACGATTCTTTTCAAACAACCCCACAAAAAATCTTCAATTATTAACTTCCCCAAATGATCTTGATGATCTATTGCCAAAGATTGATAAAAATAAAGGGGTTTCTTTCGGCTTTGGAGAAAAAGTGTTTCGCCCTAGGTACCTCGAAAAAAAAGATCTTGAAAACCCAGCACCAAATAAATATAATGTTTCTGAGAATTTGAAAAAACTCAATAAAGGCAAATCCTTTGGATTGCCATTCAAAGTTAACTCGAAGGTTTATTTTAAACATATAATCCAACCCGAATTAGACGTTCCGGGACCTGGATATTATAATACTGAAAAAAAGACAAGGAAAAATAAATTAGGAAGAGATTTGTGGACGAAAGAAATTTCTGGTCAATTAAGTTCTCATCACAAAGAAAATTCGCTTTCACTCAATCATTCTAATCCGAATAATGATATTTTAAAAAGTGGTAGGTTTAAAAGCATTTCATTTGGCTTTGCAGCTCGAAAACTATAAAATTGATAATTATTACTTTTATTTTTAGAAAATAATAAAGAAAATAATTTTTTTTCTCTTCAAAAAAAAATGAAGTGTGTTATTTATTAATTGTTTAAATTTTTTTACAAATTCACTGAATTGTCTAATTTTTAGTCGAATGAAATAATAAATCCCAGTTTTTTTAATTTATTAAAAATTGATTTTTCATCTCTTATGCAGCTTTTGGACACCGGTGATGAAAAAGACTCCTCTGGGTCGCTTTCTGATGACGCAGATAAAACGGTTGAAATCGTGATATATATCTCATTAACAATTTCAATCTTTTGCAATTTCATTATAATCATGGCATTTCTCTTATTCTCAAATTTGAGGAAGTTCCCATTCTTATTGATTTATTATATGTCTTTAACATGTTTTCTTGATGATGTGATCTATTTGATTGGGGAGGCCATAGTGATAAGTGAAATAAACCAAACATTATGTGTAATTCATGGTTTCTTTGTTGGATTCTTCGGATTACTATCAATGAGCTATGGATGTGCAATAGCCTATGCAATAGTCCTTAAAACAACAACTTTTTCTTCAAATATCTCTATGGATGACAATGAGAAATATTTCCACATAATTTGCATATCTATCACATTATTTTTCAGCATCATACCTTTCTTTAATAATAATTATGATGTAGATGGAAAAACCTGCTGGATTGTTGATCAAAACGCCACCATAAGCTTTATCATGCAAATTGTTAGTTATTACATGGTGATTTGGATCGAAACGATGCTGGTTCTTTATTGGTTCACAAGATTGGTTAAATTCTATAGATTACAAATCCTAACAGAAGAAAATAAAGCGATTATGGGAGAACAATATAAAACAGCTAAACAATTATTAGCTTATCCAATTATCATGATAATTCTAATTTTGATCAAAACTATTTATAGAATCGATATTTATTTCATTAATGGTAAAGAAATTGATTTCAGATTTGCATCTTTTGTGTATTTCGTTGGGAATTCACAGGGAACATTCGACTTTTTGGTGTTTGGGTTTACTGGAATTATAAAAAATAGAATAAAAGAAAAGATTCAAAGTTGTTTTCAAAGCAAAAGGAATACGATAATAGAAGATGAAAATATTGAAAGAAACATTAATGAAATCTTGCAAAGTCAAGACAATGATGAAGGTTGGGAAAACATCGATAAAAACAAAATAGAGGAAGAAATAAAAAACAGTCTCAATTGAAAAACAAAGGATTTTGAATTAAAATCTTATATAATTAAATGGTGAAAATTTTCAATTTTAAATTAATTTATTTTATTTATCTGTACAATCACTAAAATTGGTTTCCGTTTGCCTTCTCAAAGTATGAGATTGCTTTATATTGAATAGAATCGCTTTTTTTCTTTGTTGCAAATTTATCAATTGTTGAATAGTTTGGGGCATCTTTTGGAGTATTATGCACAGATTCATTTCTCCTTCCAATATTCCTCCTAGCAACAGGGTTCCTCATTTCAAAAGCAGACCTTCTCATATGATTTGAGTTTTGTGTGGTACAACTTGATCCAAATTTATAATTGTCTAGATAGTTTTTTGCAGGTAGAAAATTATTTGGATTTTCAGGAATTTTCTCAGTTGATGAAAAAGAAAATGCACGCGGTGGACCATAATTATGATTAGTGACAAAGGTTCCACCACTGAAATTAAAATTTTCTATTTGAACATTTGGTTTTATTTGTTGGGGTTGAATTTTATCATCATTTATATTGAGCATTGAATTGAAGTCGTCTTCTAAAACCATAGCATCATTTTCTTTCTTGGGATTTTCTTGATATAATTGTTTTTCATCAGCTTCATCCATGCGATGAGTGAACCGAGCGTTGATATTTGGATCAATATTGCCTTGAAAATTGTTGTAATTATTTTGAGGAACAGGAGCCGAATATGAGAAGTAATCATTATCTGAACGATTCATGTTATTCCCTTGGTTATCTCGATTGAAAATACTGTTGTCTCCCGCAAAATTGTTCAGTCTTTCAGGAGCGGATGATAAAATATTCAAGCTTTGGCTCTGTGTTTTGGCATAGTTATTGTTTTCATTCATGTTAAAGTTGTTATTGAAGCTTTGAGCCATATTATTCATGGGATTCATGGGATTCATGTGATTTATGTGATTCATGGAATTCATTGGATTCATGGGATTCATGGGATTCATGGGATTCATGGGATTCATGGGATCCATGGGATTCATGGGATTATTTTTATAATTCATATTATTCATAGGATTCATATGAGAATTCATAGGATTTTTTTGGTGCATGTGATTCATAGGAGATGAATTAAATAGTGTGTTTCGTGTAACAACTGAATTTAACATATGTTGAGAATTATAATTTTTTTCATAAAATTTTTCATTGACCTCATCAGAATAAAAAGGGAGATTTGCATTATTGTTGATTTTTTGGCTGAAAAAATTATGCTTTGAAAGATCACTTTGATATTTTGTAGCAAAATCTACAGTAATTAGAATAAAACTTGTAATTTATTGAATTGAAAATTATAAAATAACTTATTGAATTTGGATCATTTATATTTTTGTATTGTAACAAAAAGGCATCTAAATTTTCTAAATACTTTTCATTTATTTATAAAAAAATAAAAACCATCAACAAAGGCTCCTCCGCTTGAAATATTCTGAATATGTGGTGTATTTGAAATATTCTGATTATTTGCTTCTGGGTTGTAAGATCTATTGAACCACGTCTGATTATTAGACCTTGTTGTCACATTATTTGGAAAAACATCACTTCTGTTAATTTTGTTATTTCTGTTTTTTATCTGATTTATGCTTTCTCTTACAAGTGTTATTAAATCATTTAAATACCAAATTTGTCCACATTGTTGACATTGTAAAACTTCCTCTAAATAAAGAATGAATGTGAAAAATTGTTGAATTAAAAAATATACCAAGGACTATGCAAGTCGTACAATAGAAAGGTGAGTTATGACAACAATTCAATTGAATGAGTTTTGATAATGAGAATTTCTCCCTGCACATCAAGCAGGGTATTAAATAATTCGAGTTCATTTTGTAATTTATTTTCTATTTCCTATACAAAAAATATTGAAATTTAAATAAAAAAAAAAAAAAATTCGAACGAATTTATTAAACCATCCAACCAAAAAAAATGGACTTTAGTCTTTTGAAAAATGATGAAAAAATAAAAGCTTTTGCCAATTATACAAGCCCTTCTCCCAAAAAAATCGACGATAAATCAAACAATAATAAAAACAATGTGATTTTGAATGAAGGAGAGTTCGTGAGAGCAAGTGCAATAAATTTAAAAGAAAATTATGTGAATAATGAAGATGGAAAGGATAAATCCAATACTTATGAGAATAAATTCATGAGTTACGATCCGAATAAAGTTATAGAAAAAGCAAAATTTGTAGTCAAAACGAATGAGAATTTAATGGGAGATAAGGGATTTAAGATAAATGCCACTGATGTGATTTTTAAAAATGAGGTTGATTTCACAAATCAAGACATTTGCAAAATTTGCGAAAACAACCTTTCGAAAACAATCCCTGAGAAAAAAAATTGGTTTATTTTTTGTTTATTTATTTTTTTCATTTTTTTTTCTTTTTCTTTAAAAACCAGTACTTTATGTGGATTTACAATTTGCAAAACTTGTTCCACACGAAAAGTAAATGAAAATCGAGTTTGCGACCTCTGTTTTTTGAAAGTTAAATCAGCAGCTGTATATTAAAACTCCTTATTTTCAGTTGTATTTCCACTAAATATTCACCTTATAGTCCGAAATCCGAAGAAAAGAGTTTTTAAATGTTCCTTTAAATAGAAAAGAAGATTTAAAGAATAAAATTGCAATAGGGAAAAGCCAAGCTAATGCAATATCAGGAGATATAAAGAATTTGACTGAAAAAATTGTTTCGAATGAAATTTCTTATGCGACTACAATCCAAAACATGCAACTTAACTTAAGTAAATTACAACAGAAACAATTAGAAATGTATGCAACAATGGGAATAAGCATAAAAACTTTCGAGAAAAAAAAGGAAGTTTTCAAGAAACTACAAGAAAAAACAAATAAAAAACAGATATTCAATGATTCAATGTAAGGAAATTTCTTTCTGTTTTTAAAAAATAGTGAATATATTTCTAAATTTAGCTTGAATAATTTAAACACAAAGAAACAAATATATCTATCGAAATTCGATGAATTTTGTAAAATGCAAACACACAAAGAAGATTTAGAAAATTCAGTATTAAATAATAAATACTAAATACTAAAATTTTTTTCTTAATGTAAATATTTTTTATATTTATAGGATGAATACCGAACAATTTTAAAAGAACAAGAGCTTTTCAAAACATATAAAGATAAAAATAAACCCTCTGAATACGAAGAGTCGAAAAATCAGAAATCTTCAAAATACTCTTCTTACGACCATAATAATTCCTTAATCCCTCATAATACCCCAAGCTATGATGAAAGAAAGCCCTCAATTCTCTTCGATAATATTGTGGAAAATTCTATTCTAACTCCTCAAAATATAAGAAGAAGTTTTGTTGGTGAAAACGCTTCAAAATCACAAATTTCAAAAAGAAATGAAGAAGAGTTTTTTTGTGAAAATCCTTGTACAGGAAGTTTTTTTACTTATCACAAGCAAAAACCCAAATTTAATTAAAAATTTTTTTAAAACGTAATATTGAATATTTATTATATTTTTAAAAAAAGTTTTCGAGTTTAATGTTTTCCATTCTAAATCTTAACCCTATTTCCTTTGCAAATGCATTGGAAAAGTCCAGTATCAGTTTTTTTCTTTTGTCCCTTTTTAGCCGTACCATAATCCAACACAACTTTCATTAAATCTTCTAAAAAAATCGGAACCAAATATTCTGTGATCGGCTAATAATATTTACAAATCAAATGAATTTTCTTTTATTATATAAAAACTGTGCTATAATCCATTGCAGGACTGGAATTTATCTCTATAATCCAGGGATTATAATTCTCATCGATCATAAAGTCGAACCCAAAGATTTCGAATGTGTTTTTCCTATTTTGAACCATTTCCTTCACGCTTTTCAAAGCATCTATCACATATTGTTTGAATTTTGGCTGGATCTTTGTTGTGAAAATATCTTCTCCAGTTTCTTGCTGCAATTTTTACAAATGAATTTTTTTTATTTTTTCAGAATTTACCATAAAATATTTAATAAATTCTTGCATGCTCCACATATTTCCTTCGATTTCTGATTTTTCAAATTTATCAGAATATTTAGCAATACTATTGTTCGTCAAATGGATGAACCTTTTCAAAATAATTATCAATAAGAAGCAAACATTTATCAAAAGAACCTATTGTTCAGATCAACAACATCATATATTTCAGCTCCAAATCTTAAATATGACTCCTTAAAAAACCAAATAGTTAAAGGCTCCCAATTTGTCACAAGGACCCATTGTCTTATATCAAACTAATCATTAATTTATTTATTATTTGAAAAGAAAATATTCTATTACTTTCTTTTTATTAATAATCAAAGGGTTTTCAATATATTTTTGACAAACATAAGGAGCTTTTTTCGCGTAGATGTGATTGATTATTTCAACTAAATTGTTAAAACATTTGATTCCTCTTCCACGGGATAGCACTTGATATTATACATTAATTATACTTTCATTCATTTGAGTACTTGTAGGCTTTAAAATCCAAATATTCTTTGTGCCGTTCAAATCAAATTGTGGATTTTTTTTCTTTAGTTCATCCAAAACTTGTTTTGTCTTTAAAAAAATATCTTTTCTACAGGATTCTTCACTTAAATTTAATGCTTGATTGATAGTAATTTTAAGTTGATTGTAGCTATCATTGACTAGAATTATAAATGTTTATATTTTTAAAAAAATTATAATGAACCTTCTTTAGTTAAATCTGAAAGTTTGTTTGCTAAAAGTATTTCCCATTCTTTATTTGATATCAATGGACTGATTCCAGCTCTCTTTTAGTAAAAAATTGAATAGTAGGTTTTTGAATATAACTACGATATTGAATATTTTTTCATAGATATCCCAATTTTTTTTGAAAATTGCAAACAAAGCGACTTTTATTTTGAACTCATAGAATTTATCCATTTTGGTTTCAATTTTACAATAATTATTGAAAAATTCTTTCAAAATAGATTCTGCCTTAAATGATTAAAAAAAATATTAATCATCATTATATATCTAAATTACCATATTAAACTTATATTCCTCCACAAAATCATCGAAATCACAAGATTCACTCAGATCATAACATCTCGGATAAAAAGCATCAACATCGATATTATGAAACCAAATCAAATTCCTGATATTCCTGCAAAGCCCAATCTTTGTAGTAAAGCATCCTGTGTTGCTAAAATGGTTCACAATCTGTTCATCCTTTATGCTGCCGAAGTCAATATCTCTTGTTTTACACACATATTTCAAATGAAAGACTGAGCTTGTGGGATCAGGATTCTCATGCCAGCCTAAAAATAATTTACTGTTATTGTGTATTTAAGAACGAGTATGTATTTAGACCTCTTTTCAAAAATGCCTGACGCAAGGCGGCATAGCCTCCTATTATAATGAAGATCTTGGCATTTGAAGGGACATTGTTCTTTTTTCGCCAGTAATCAATGTCATTCATAGCGAAACTAAAGGGGATGTTTTGTGAACTCATCACTTCTTTTTTCTGTTCAAGGATAGGACTTTTTTTCCTTGATTTGTTCGGAATAAGTGTGGTTCTTTTTATGGGTTCGACTTTATGAATAAAAGTATTTAATTAATATATTATAAATTATATTCAAAATATATAAATTTAAAAATAATACAATTGATTGATTTCAAGCCCAAACTTTTAGAAAAAACCAATTTGAGTCTTGATTTATATTTGCTCTTTGTTGAGATAATCTTCAATAATCTATGGCAAATAGTTTCCTGTTCTTTAAAATCCTTTTTTTTATGAATGATTTTAAATAAAATGCTAATAAGAATATCACAAAACTTCTTTTTTCCTTATATTTGGCAAAAATGCATGAATAGCATTATTGTTGTTAATTTCTTCGATTTTATCTCTTTTTCCAGTATTAATCAGCAAGGAATGTAAATGAAATCGAAAATAATAGAATATCTTCAGCTCATTTTCATGTGTATTCCTATATTTTTCATTTTTCATTTCCTTTTCCCTTTTGCTGGTTTTCAAATTGGTCAAAACCTCATTTTCTTTGATTTCTAATTTTTTTTCCGCTCGAATCACTGTGATTTCTTTTATTTTTATTGGTTTTTCAGTCAATTTCGCATGATTCGATATATGTTTAATCAAAACTTTAGTCTCATTTTTCTGTTCTTTCGGTGTTTTTATAATAGATTCTCTAGAAATATCTATTAAATCTGCAGGTTTAAGCTCTTTAAAGAGCTTTTTGGGCATTTTCGATAAAGATTCCCTTAATCTTTCAGCCAATGCAGAAAAATTCAGACTTTCTTTGTTTTTCTTCGGGATTCGGTTCTGATCTTTTATGCTAAAAACGTTGAGAAAACTGATGTTTTGTGCTGATAAAGTCTTCGCATCTGTTTTTGGAGATAAAGAAAAGGGCATATGTTTCAATTTAAAGGAATTTTGTTTTATTTCCATCGTTTTTATTGTGAATTAATTTTATTATTATGAATAAAGTTTCGATTATAATTTATTTATTTAACTGATTTTTTATTTTTTTTACTCATCTCGGTTTATAATTCAGTTTTTTTAACCAACGCAAGTTCATTGTTTGTCATGTCTCGAGGAAAGATTTCTTTTATGATCAATAAAATCAATTTCATTGTCGAAATTATCCATCTCATTGTTTTTTTTCTCTGATAAGGAATCTCTTTTGATATTTAATAAGCTTTTTGTTGGATTCTCTTCATTAAAAATTTCAGTTTCAAGCTTTTGTCTATGGAATTAATTGATAAAAACAAAAGAAAATATAAAGAAGAACTTGTCTGAGGTTAATTCGTCTAGGTATTTTTCGGTTTCTTCAATTTTCTTAAAGATTTTCTTCAGTTTGTCTCTTTTAAGCTTTGTGATATAACTATCCTTTTAAATTTCGTTCAAATTCTTTGTGTTTTTATGAATTTTATATCACCTTTTTTATGTGGGGTAGACTTATGATCACATTTTCTCTTATAATTAGTTTATTTAATATTTTACTCGCAGTCTTTTGTGTGCATTTCAAGTAAATTTAATAAAATTTAATAAAAATTAATAGAATTTTAGTAAGATTTAATAAATTTTAATATGAATAATTGAGTATTTTTAATAAATATTATAGATTTTACTTTGGAAAACTCAGCCGCTTCGGCTTCTGACGTGAAATTCAAAACAATTTTCTCATCATTCAAATTCAAATTAACACCTTTTAAAAAAATTTTTTCATTTTATATATTTCTTCAAACAAAAACATGAATTTTCTTTTGATTTCGAAATCGCAGCTACTTTTGAATTCAAAGGAACCACATACAAAATCTCTAAACAATCCTCATCCCTCAATAAAATTCATTTACTTACATCAAATTCATATTTTTTTACTTTGATATCAACAATTGACAAATGCCTAAGGTCAAATACAGTTTATTTTCTGCAGTAACAGCCCCATTTCTCTTCAAAACAACGCATTTTTTAATACTTCTTGGAGGTATTAACCTATCATTGTTAATTAATTTCAAATCGCTTTGCCTGACAATTTTCGGTTTTTTGATCGATTCCATTTCGAATTTCTCCGTGTTAGGGTTCTTATGCTTTATTTTCAGGTAGTTTCGTTTTTCGAAGATATCTTTCGCAAGCAAAATAATTTGAACGATGTGATCCCTTTGAAAAACGTGTTTGGCTCGATAATGAAGAATCACAGTAGATTCTGCTTCTAAAGTATTTATCAAGAACTCTTCCTTTTTGAAGCCTGAAATCCCACCCTTTTTGATAAAAAGAATTGAAAGTATTGAAATAAAGACATTTCTACCAAAATTGAACTAAAATTTATCCCTTTTATTGATTTGCCATCCTTTAATTCATCAATTCCTCTATTTACGAAGTCAAATTTTAAAATCCTGGGCTAAAATAAGTTCAATTTATTGATGGAAAGTTTGTTTATACTGTAAACGAAGAGCCACTTTTTCTTTCAACTTCAAAAATCGCAAAAGGAAAAACCCTTGATGCTTTTTTTTAAATAATTGTCAAAATTTAGCATAAATTAAAGAAAATTTTACCGTATTTCGAATTTATTGTTTCGAGATCAAAAGGCTGTGAAAGATAATACTTTACTTCGAGCATATGGATATAATTTTTTCTTTTAACTTCGTTCTCTAAAACGAAATACGCAGTCATGAATTTCTCTCCCACTTCCTTAAAATTAATATCTTTCACTTCTAAATTTCCTGAATGATTTTCGAAATATAAAGGACACAATTCTGAATAATTTCTAGGGAAAATTAAAAAAAAATGGTGAACAATGAAATTCGGAGGGGCTTTGCCTTTTTATATCTTCATCAGTTGCAAAAAAATTTAAATTCAATATCGAAAAATATCCCAAATCTTGCTGTTGGTCTTCAGCAGCTGCTTCCTCTTCATTCATGTGAATTAAAATTGATATTTTTTTTATAAACAAAATAAAAATAAAAAAAATAAGAGATCAAATAAAATTTTTTAGGTAAAAAAATTAAAATTATTTATATTATTGTAGGTTTTTAAAAAATTTCAGGAATCAAAATTATTTTTAAAAAATTTA
>JFJP01037508.1_pt1 | contig 29384 bp, 34 predicted proteins | sample 431651 | NCBI WGS metagenome assembly JFJP01 (sample SAMN02602958, study PRJNA72255) | Microbial mat metagenome, whole genome shotgun sequencing project. | biome: fresh water; feature: sink hole; material: water; isolation source: purple microbial (photo- and chemosynthetic) mats found in... | reverse complement strand
TGCACGTCGGGCTTGAGAATGGTTTCCAACGGACGTTTGGTGGACATGACGCGGACATAATAGCATGGGATTGCAGTAATGTCCATGTTTTTAACTGAATCTGCAATTGTGCCCTAGGCCGATAGCGATGAAAATGCAGTCATCTGGAGGAAGTTCGGATGCCCTTTGTCTTGGATAGAAACCATGTGCTTGACACATACCCGGACGCCGCAGCGAACATGCCGGGATCCCCCTTCGGAAATCTTCGTGCCATCGTCCACCAAGATCACGTGCAACACGATACAGACTCCGTGTTTTCGAGAGTTTCAAGCGACTTTATCAAGTGTTACGAAGTGTGATGTGAAAGGAGTACCCCAAGCCATGATTACCCCCACGACCGGTTTTATTGTCTATGGAGTCCATAAGGATGGACTCCGGGATCCGATGGGCACGCCGTTCATCGATGATGCCATCATCGAGAGATCGAAGAAGGCGCTGAGAGACCAGGGAGTGAACCTGGTGGAGCACGATACGGTCATCGCCTCCAAGGCGGAAGCCAGGATTGCGCTCAAGAAAATGAAGGATGACGACAGTGTGGATGCCGTCATCCTATTCTCCGGAACTTGGGTCTGGGCCGCGCACCTGATCCAAGCGATTCGCGACTTCGCGCTGACCGGGAAGCAGGTGCTCATCTGGACCCATCCCGGATCGCAGGGATGGCGACCGGTAGGCGGACTCGTCCTACATGGCGCGCTGATGGAAGTCGGCATTCGTCACAAGTTCGTGTACGGCCCGGCGGACGATCCCAAGGAAGTGGAAAGCGTCGTCAGCTACTGTCGGGCTGCCCACATGAAGAACTGGCTCAATATGTCCACCATCGGCGCTTTCGGCGGCAGAGGAATGGGGCAGACCTGCGGAGCATGCGACCCAAGCCAGTGGATGAAAACCTTTGGCGTCGACATCGATTCCCGGGATACGACCGATCTGGTCAACGCGGCGAAGGGCATCACCTTGGAAGAGATCGAGGCAATCAAGCCACGGATCCGGGAACTGTTCAACGGATTGCCAGACATGAATGCCGTGAATGAGCGCTCGATCCGGCTCTATCTGGCTTTGAGGAAGACTGTCGAGCGTGAGAAATGGGACTTCTACACAATACAGAGTTTTCCTGGACTGGGTGACCAATACTCGGCTACGTGCTTCGCGCAATCGATGATGCTGGAAGATGGCTGGGGAGCCTCGACCCTTGGAGACTTCAACACGGCCCTCACCGTGTTGTTGCTCACGAAGCTGAGCAACGAGCCTGTCTACTATGGCGACCTCCAGCACGTGGACAAGGCCAAGAGAGAGATAAAGATCATCGGTGACGGCGCGTGTCCCCCGTCACTCGCAGGCAAACGCGGTTCTGCCGGGTTCGCTGAGCACGGCATCCCGACCGAGGGTGGGGCAGGTGGTCTGTCGGTAAAGCTGGTCTGCAAAGCTGGTGAAGGCGTCCTCGCCAGGCTGGGACGTGTGGATGGCCAGTTCGTGATGATCATTACCCGTGCCTCGGTATTCGAGCCAACGGCAGATGAACTCGAAAGGCGCCAACTCGAGTGCGGGATCCCGTTCTGGCCCCACGGTTTTGTGACCGCGCATTGCGACATGGATGAGATGCTCAAGCATTGGACGAATGAATACGCCTGTCTGGGCTATGGGGAGCAACTCTACCCGGCGCTGATCGATTTCTGCGAGATGACAGGCATCAAGGCCATTCTTCCATAGGCCGACGAGATTTAGGAGGCGCAGGACGATGAGGATCGCCGATCGAGACTACACGCGGGACGAGGTCCTGCGGCGAGTCGGGGGAATACCTCAACTCGGAGGGACACGGCACTATGTGCTTGCTGAGGGAAGGTCCAAGGGTATCTCTGCCATCGACTTCGATACCGGATGCGGACTGCGGTTCGCAGTGTTGCCGGACAGGGGACTGGACATATCAAAGGCCACATTCAAGGGCGTCAACCTTGTGTTCTTCACCCAGAATGGCGAAGTCCATCCGGCCTTCTACGAATCGGGCGGAAACGGATGGCTTCGGACATTCTTCGCCGGGCTTCTCACCACTTGCGGCCTCACTCACATCGGCGCATCCGGTAGGGATGGCGAAGAGGAGCTCGGTTTGCACGGAAGGCATTCCGCCACGCCCGCCTCGCGAGTTGTTGATCTCTCCCGTTGGGAGGAGGATGAATATATACTGGAAGTCAAGGGCGTGCTGGAAGACAGTGTCCTGTTCGGGAACAAGATCCGTCTTACCAGGAGCATATCAACCCGGATGGGCAGCAAGGTGCTGCTGATCAGGGATGTCGTCGAGAATTTCGGATACGAGACCTCGCCTTTCGCGATGCTTTATCACATCAACCCCGGCTTTCCCCTTCTTGACAGCACAAGTGAACTGGTGTTGAGCGCCAAGGAGACGACCCCATACGGAGCGTCGGAAATGTCGTCCCTGCGCCGTTTTGAGTCTCCTGCGCAGGGCTACCGTGAGCAGGACTTCCACCATGTCATGGCCTCGGATGGCGACGGTTTCGCGTATTGCGCGATGATCAACCGCGGACTGTGCGGCGGCCTGGGACTGTCCATTCGGTTCAACACGGGTTCCCTGCCGTATCTGAATGAGTGGAAGATGATGGCGCCCGGTGAGTATGCTGTTGGCTTGGAGCCCTGCAATGCTCCCTGCCAAAATCGTTCCGTTTTGCGCGAGAAGGGGTTGCTCCAGTTCCTGGAACCTGGCGAGTCCCGGGAGATGGTGGTCGAGATGGGCGTCCTGGAAGGAAGGCAGGAAATCGATGCCTTTGTCGCGCGCGTGGATGCACTGTCATGAGGTTCAATCCAGTACCGTTGCTCAAACGCTCGGCCCACATACCTGATCGCGCGAGATTTCCGGTGGTGGACGCGCACAACCACATCTTCGGCGACGACGCCCCTGAAGAGATGATAGGGGTCATGGATGCTGTCGGTGTTCGGGTATTCGTGAATTTGACCGGCAACACCACAGTTCCCCTGGTGAACAACTGCTATTCCTTTGTTCGAAGGGATTTCCGTGTATTCGCGGATCGGTATATCAAGGCCTACCCGGGACGATTTGCCGCCATGACCATGGCGGACTTCGCCCAATGGGGCGACCCGGTGCTCGTGAAGGATGATGGTTTCGCCGATCGCTGCATTCGTCAACTGGAAGCCGACGTGGAGCTGGGTGCCTGCGGTTTGAAGATAACCAAGGAATTGGGGCTCTATTTCAGGGATTACGATGGCGCCATGCTTCCTGTCGACGATGAGCGCCTATTCCCCATCTGGGAACGCGCGGGCGAGCTTGGAATACCGGTGCTGATGCACGTCTCCGATCCGGTGGGTTTCTTCCTGCCAGCTGATGAGAATAACGAACACTATCCCACCCTGCAGGAGTTTCCCGGCTGGAACTTCCACGGGTCGCACTACTCCAAGTGGGATTTGCTCGGGCAACGAGACAGGCTGGTGGCCCGGCATCCCGGCACCACGTTCATCCTCCCGCATGTGGCGAACAACCCCGAGGATCTGGACTACGTGGCCAATCTGCTCCGGCAGAATCCGAATGTCTACATGGATTTCTCCGCACGAATAGACGAACTCGGCCGTCAGCCGTATTCCGCGCGCGGGTTTTTCATCGAGCACCAGGACAGGATACTGTTCGGACTGGATATGCCAGTCTCGGTGGACGCGTACAGATGCTACTTCAGATTCCTGGAGACGCAAGACGAGTACTTCGACTATCCCGACTACATAGGACGCTGGGGCAATTCCCGGTGGAGAATCTATGGCTTGGGCTTGCCGGACGATGTGCTGAGGAAGATATACAGCGAGAACGTACGCAGACTGATACCTGTCCTCGGGACCGGCCTCGACCAATGATACTCGACACATCGGGTGGAATATCGGTGCACGACGGCGGCATGAATTGGGAGTCTGTTGAGGAATTCTACGTGGCCTTTCAGGGGTGGAGTCTTCCTGGGAGGTCGAAAGGAGGGCATGCGGTTTGGAAGCATTTCTAGTTGATCACATTTTAGTCTCTACGTTTTCAGCCTATTTCCAGGAGGAATTTGATGAGAAGATTTATTCTGAAGGCACTGGCTCTCTGCTTGTTAACCTGTTTCGTTACCATGATAGTCTACGCCGCAGGTCAGTCCGATGGCTCTTTTGCCCAAAAAAAGGTCTGGGACTATTCAAAGGAGACCCCGCTCGCGGATCTCCGCGTCAGGCAGGCCTTGGCCCACGCCATCGACATGGAAACCATCACCCAGACCTTCTTTGAAGGCCAGGTAACGCCCGCGCTTTCCTTGACTAATGTGGGACCCTGGCAGAGCAGCAATCTGGTTAAGTACGACTACAACCCCGCCAAGGCCAAGGAACTCCTGGCAGCGGCCCAGTGGCCCGCCGACTACACCCTCGATGTCGTCACCTATTACCCCGACCAGCAGACCGCGGACTTCCTGACCGTGTTGCAGGACTACCTCGGCAAGGTGGGTATCAAGATGAAGTGGCGGCTCCTCGAGGGCGACATCGGGGCCCAGGTCAGTACCCCTCCCGCCGACAGGGTGAACGGCCCCTCGGCCGTGAAGTATGACTTGGCCTACGTTGCGGCGGCTGCCCCGGTCGAGAGCGGGTTCTACACCTACTTCGGATCCACTGCCCCGACCAACTCGCACACGCCCAGTGACCCGATAATGGACAAGCTCCTCGAGGCGCTGAACGTGGCCGATATCCCCTCGCAGATGAATGCCATCAAGGCCGTCCAGGAAAGGGTCAACGAAAAGGTCTACTCCATACCGCTCTACCACCAGATAGCCTTCATCTATGTGAACAACCTGCTGGACACCAAGGGCACGGTGCACGGCAATGACCAGTACTCTTACGAGAAGAACATCCTGGACTGGGTCATCAACCGTGCCGACAAGACCATGTACACGAACCAGGGTCCCAAGGAATTCTACGAGGCTCCGACCGTCAACCCTGGAATGGCAGCTTACAACGAGCTCATCTTCGACAAGCTGATCAACGCGGATTCGAACCTTTCCCCGACGACGGGCATGCTGGCCAAGTCCTACACCATCAGCCCCGATGGGATGAGGTTCGACTTCGACCTCAGGACCGATGTGAAATGGCACGACGGCAAACCCTTCTCCGCCGAAGACGTCAAGTTCACCTTCGAGTTCTTAGCCAGGGCCCCTGGCTTCTCTTCGACCACCTTCAAGAGGATCAAGGGCGGGGAGGACTTCGTCGCCAAGAAGGCCACCGATATCGCCGGCATCGCCATCAACGGCAGCAAGGTTACGGTCACCTTCGAGAAGGTCGCCCCGGACGCCGCAATGGTGTTCTCCCAGTGGCCGATCCTGCCCAAGCACCTCCTGTCCGACTGTGACCCGCTGACGGCCCAGACCCACCAGTTCTGGCAGAACCCGATCGGCACCGGCCCCTTCATGGCCGGCGAGTTCGTGCGCAACACCTACGCGGTCCTCGTGCGCAACCCCAACTACTACAAGAAGGGCTCAGGCAACATCCAGAAGATCTTCATGCACGCCTCGAACGACAACGATCCCAACCTCGTGCTCAACGCGGAAGCGGGCAAGATCGACTATTCCTGGAGCAAGTCCACCGCCGACGCCAAGGCCATCGGCAAGCTGCCCAACTTCAAGGTCACCAAGGCTCCTATACGGTATACTCGTTACTTCCTCATCAACAAGTTCCCGCACCTGCCCAACGTAAAATAAACCAAGAAGCCAGCCAGGTAGAGTCGGAAATCTCCGGCCCTACCTGGCTGGCAAGCGCGACAACGGAAAGAAATCCACCGACGGACTTCGATATTGGTGCTATGATAATTTTGCCCTCTAAGGAGAATCCATGCTCGCCTACATCACCAGGAAGATACTGCACCTCATCCCCATGCTTCTCGTCATCAGCTTCCTGATCTACCTGGGCATGGACCTCATGCCGGGCGACGCCGTCGACTTCATGATCAGCCCGGACGACATGGCATCCTTCTCCGAGGAGGCCATGGCCCAGATGCGCTCCAACCTAGGGCTGGATAAGCCCTTCATCGTGCGATATTTTTTCTGGCTCGGAAGTCTCGTCCGCGGGGACTTCGGCTACAGCATCCAAAGCGGCGTGCCCGTCAGCACCCTCTTTGCGAACACCCTTCCCGCGACGATCGAGCTTTCCCTGGCGGCCCTCCTCATCTCCTCTGTTCTTGGTAGCTTCCTCGGCGTTGTGAGTGCCCTAAAGAAGAATTCAATCGCGGACAACGCCCTCTCTGTCGCAGGCATGGTCGGGATCGCGATCCCGCAGTTTCTCCTTGGCCTGATCTGCATAATCGTGTTCGTCTTCAAGCTGAAATGGCTCCCCGTCGGAGGGCGGATGACGCCCGGGCACGAAGCGATATTCCTGAGGCTCGAGTACCTGGTCCTGCCCGCTCTTGTCCTCGGGCTGTCCATGACCGCTGGCGTCATGCGCTACGCGCGTGCCAGCATGCTCGACTCCATGAACAGGGACTTTGTGAAGACGGCCCGAAGCAAGGGCCTCCCCGAATGGCGCGTCAACCTCTTCCACGGCTTCCGGGTAGCCTGCACCCCCGTGGCGGTACTCATCGGATTCAGGCTTCCCATGCTCATCGGCGGCGCGGTCGTCATCGAGCAGATCTTCCAATGGCCCGGCATCGGCGTTATGTTCCTGGCCGCAGTGCGGGCCCAGAACACGCCGATCGTGATGATGGTCGGCTTCTTCAGCGTGCTCCTCGTCCTCCTCGCCAGTATTGTCGTAGATGTCCTAACCGCGCTCCTTGACCCGCGCATCAAGTTCCAGTGACAGGAGGCCCCCGGATGCGCAGCAAAAAGATGGACAGGAAGATGGATGAACTCCTTAGGATGGAGATGGCGGGAGAGCTGAGCCATGCAAAGGGGAACCGGGCGGTCCGGAAGTTCCACACGAACAAGCTGGCTTTCTTCGGCGGAATCCTCTTTGTGGCGATCCTCCTCCTCTGTCTGTTCGCCCCGCTCTTCACCGGCTATTCTTCCACCGATATCGACCTCAAGAACAGGCTGGCTCCTCCGAGCCCCTCACACATATTCGGAACGGACCAGATCGGACGTGACATCGGGGCGAGGATCCTCTACGGCGGACGGCTGTCGATATTGGTGGGCCTCGGCAGCGCCCTTGGGGCGACCCTGATCGGAGTCTCCCTCGGAACCTGGGCCGGCTACAGGGGCAGATTCCTCGACTCGGCCGTCATGAAGACCTCCGAGCTCCTGATGAGCTTTCCGCAGATAATCCTCGTGCTGATTCTCGTGTCCATCACGGGGCAGAGCCTCTGGAACATCATTTTCATCTTCGTGCTGACCGGCTGGCCGAGCATGTACAGAATGACCAGGAGCCAGATGCTGTCGATCCGCGAGGAGGATTTCGTAATGGCCCTGCGCGCCTTCGGCGTCAGCGACCTCGTGATCGCCTTCAAGCACATGCTCCCGAACGCGGTGGGGCCGATTTTCGTGAACATAACCCTGAGCACCGCGATGTTCATCCTGCAGGAGTCGGCGCTGAGCTTCCTCGGTTTGGGCGTACCCTCGAACATCGCAACCTGGGGCAACATCCTGAGCCCGGCCCAAAACATCTCCATCCTGCGGGACAACTGGTGGATATGGCTCCCTGTCGGCCTAATCCTGTCGATCTTCGTGCTGGCCATCAACTTCATAGGTGATGGGCTCAGGGACGCGGCCGATCCTTCGCAGATGGGGTGATGGAGATGAACCAAACGACGAACAACGAAGCCATTATCAGTGTCAAGGACCTGCACGTCTATTTCTACACCAACCAGAGGTGCAACCGCGTCATCAACGGCATCTCCTTCGACATCAAGAAGGGGCAGACCCTCTGCGTCGTCGGTGAATCCGGTTGCGGCAAGTCGGTCACGGCCAACGCCATCATGCAGCTCCTTCCCGAGCTCTCCCGGATCGAGAAGGGCAGCATCAGCTACCTGTCGCCCGATGGCGAGGTCAGGATCGACCAGCTCGAGAAGAACGGCCGCCAGATGCGCAAGCTCAGGGGAGAGGAGATCGCGATCATCTTCCAGGATCCGATGACCGCCCTGAACCCAGTCTACACCGTGGGTTTCCAGATCAACGAGATGCTCCAGGCCCACAACGGCAAGCTCCGGAAGAAGGCGGCGACGAAGCGGTCCATCGGACTGCTGAAGGACATGGGCATCCCCCTGCCGGAGCAGCGCGTCAACGAATATCCCCACCAGTTCTCGGGTGGCATGCGCCAGCGCAGCATGATCGCGATGGCCATGGCCTGCTCTCCCAAGGTCCTCATCGCCGACGAGCCGACCACCGCCCTCGACGTCTCGATCCAGGCGCAGATCTTCGAGCTCATGGAGGCGCTGAAGGACAAGTGCGGAACCGCCATCATGCTCATCACCCACGACATGGGCGTCGTGGCGGAACTCGCCGACGAGGTCGCCGTCATGTACATGGGCAACATCGTCGAGTTCGGCACGATCGAGGATGTCCTCAGCGCCCCGGCCCATCCCTACACCAAGGCCCTGCTCAAGTCGATCCCCGTCCTGGGCAGGGGCAAGAGCCAGAAGCTGGATCCCATCCGGGGCAACACGCCCGATTCCTTCAAGCGGGCGGAGGGCTGCCAGTTCCAGCCGCGCTGCGACTACGCCACCGCGGAGTGTGGCGCGAAGATGCCCGGGGAGACGACGATCGAAGGCATCCACCGGGTCATGTGCTGGAACCATAGGGAGGTAGTGAAAAATGCCGGACACTAGGGAAATCCTCGTCAAGATGCGGGGGGTCACGACCTACTTCCCCGTCAGGAAGGGCGTGTTCAGGACCGAGGTCGGTTTCGTGAAGGCGGTCGACGGCGTCGACCTGGACATCTACAGGGGCGAGATCATCGGGCTGGTCGGGGAATCCGGCTGCGGCAAGACGACCCTCGGGAAGTCCCTCCTGCAGCTCGTCAAGCCGACGGGCGGGACGATGGAGTACGCTTTCAAGGACGGAACGCGCGACCTGATGAAGCTCGCGAAACGGGAACTGGACCAGGCGCGGAAGACCCTGCAGATAGTCTTCCAGGATCCCTATTCGAGCCTGAACCCTGCCTTCACCATCTTCGGCTCCCTCGAGGAGCCCCTGAAGAAGTTCGGCGTCAGGAAGAAGGCGGAGCGGGAGAAGATCATCGGTGACCTCCTCGTCTCGGTGAACATGCAACGCGAGCACATGTCCCGCTATCCCAACGAATTCTCCGGCGGGCAGCGGCAGCGGATAGGCATCGCCCGTGCCCTGTCGGTCAATCCTGAACTGATAGTCTGCGACGAGGCGGTTTCCGCGCTGGACGTTTCCATCCAGGCCCAGGTGCTCCAACTCCTCCTCAAGCTGAAGAAAGACATGAACCTAACCTATATCTTCATCACGCACAACCTCTCCGTCGTCGAGTACATCAGCGACCGGATCGCCGTCATGTACCTCGGCAGGATCGTCGAGCTGGCGGAAACAGACCAATTGTTCGCGAATACCCTGCACCCCTACACGAAGGCGCTCCTCCAGGCGATTCCCATCGCGGATCTCTCGAGGAGGAGGAAGCGCAGCCCCCTGCAGGGTGACGTGCCGAGCCCGGTGAATCCGCCGAGCGGCTGTCCCTTCCATCCACGCTGCCCGGAATGCAGGGAGGTCTGCAAGGTGAAGGTGCCCGAGTTCCGGAAATACGCCATCGACGGAGCCGACCATTTCTGTTCCTGCCACGTGGTGGCCGAGAAGCTCGCCTAGGCTGGCATGGACCGATTCCCTGCTTCATCGACGCCAAGGCGAGGGGGTCGGTTCCAACCTGGGACAAGCGTACTGTATGCCCGACTGACATCCCGTCGGAGAACCTCGTACCGGTGCATCGGATCACGGGAAATTGCCAGCAGAGCCGGGAAACGGGCGGAGCGGAAGGTATCTTGGCTGATATATTCTGAAGCTGCTCGTAGTTATGGGAAAACGGGGTCGGATTTTTCAAGGGAGGGGTCATGGAGTTGAGGATGAGGAGTTCGAGGGTACTGCGGAAACTTCGCTCTGGAGAGGTGGCCACCTGTTTCAAGGTGAACATCAGCGATTCCCGCTCTACGGAAATCGCAGCGATGCACGGATTCGACTGTGTCTGGACCTGCATGGAACACGTGGGCAACGACTGGTCGTCGATAGAGAAGCAGGTTCTCGCGGCGAAGGCCTACGGAGCGGATATCCTGTGTCGGGTGGCGAGGGGAAGCTACAGCGACTATGTTCGGCCCTTCGAACTCGACGCCGCCGGCATTATGGTTCCACACGTAATGAGCGGTGAGGATGCGGCATCGGTGGTGCGCATGGTCCGCTTCCCCCCCGTCGGGCGCAGAGCCGTCGATGGCGGCAATGCGGACGCGGCCTACTGCAACGTCCCATTTCTCGAGTACTTGCGGGAGGCCAACAGGGAGAGGTTCGTCAGCCTCCAGATCGAGGATCCGGAGAGTGTGGACCGGCTCGAAGAGATAGCCGCCGTGGAGGGCTATGACATGCTGTTCTTCGGTCCGGGCGACTTCAGCGTGGCCATCGGGGATCCAGCTAACTTCGAGAATCCGCGCCTGCTGGAGCTGAGGAGAAGAATACCCGAAATCGCCAAGCGGCACGGCAAGTACGCGGGGACAGTCTGCAATCCGCGGAACCGCGCGGAGCTCATCGGGGAGGGATACCGCTTCCTGAGCATGGGCGCCGACGTGGTGGGCTTGAGCCATTATTGTGCCTCGATTGCCGAGGCGGCTGGTATCAGCGCACCGGGATCGCAGGCTCTGGAGTACGGCCAGACAGCGGAGGGGAAGAGAGGGACTTAGCATGGGCGTCTTGGACATCGCTGACGCGAAAGGTCGCGGTCCTCTCGGGAGGGGCGGAATTTTAAGGCAAGCAATGCCGCGCAGCCTTGGCGGAGGCCGGGGCCGACACCTGTGTCGACTCGAGGAAAGGCGGGAATTAGGGGAGATCGCGGCGATCCTGAAAACCGGCGATGGCGTTGCCCGGCAGCTCCGCGGACCGTTGGCCCACAGCGGCTTCCAGCGTTTGACCACCTAAGGAGAATGACATGAAACATATCGAGCCCTGTCGCCTCGCCACTGCCTGCCTTCCCTGGACGGAGTCCGGGGACTTCCTCGAAGAGGTCTTCCGGAGGGAAGTCAGGGCGCTCCGTCGGAGCGGTTTCGAGAACCTCTACATATTCGGCACGGCCGGCGAGGGATACGCGGTGACGGACCCCGTCTTCAGGAAGGTGGCGACGGTCTTCATGGAGGAGATGCGCGGTAGCATCGGCCTCGTGATGCTCGGCGTCATCGGGATGTCGGTGGCCCAGATCAGGGCCCGGATCGAAGTCGGTCTCGAGCTCGGCTATCGGGCCTTCCAGGTCTCGCTGCCGAGCTGGGGTACCCTGACCGACCTCGAGCTTTCACGCTTCTTCCGCGATGTGCTCGGACCCTATCCCGAGGTCGCCTTTCTCCATTACAACACCGGTCGCGGCGGACGCGTGTTGACCGGCACAGACTACGCCCGGCTTTCCGCCGAGCATCCCAACCTCGTCGCCACGAAGTCGGGAGGCCACACCTCCACGTCCCTTCTCGCCCTCTTCGGGAACGCACCCACCCTCTGCCACTTCGTCACCGAGATCGACTACGCGACGGCTTGCCTCTATGGAAAGACCTGCGGTCTCCTCGTGTCAGCAAGCGCTGTCCATCCCCACAGGTGCCGCGAGTTCTTCGAGGCCGGACAGCGCGGCGACACCGACCTGCTGAGACGCCTGACTTGCGAACTGAGCCTCATCCGTACCCGCATCATCGCGACAGTAGCGGGGGAGGGTGGACACATGGACGGGGCATACGACAAGTTCTTCGTCCGCCTGGCCGATCCGGAATTCCCGATCGGACTCCTCTCGCCCTACCAGGGTGGCGGAATCGAGGCCTTCGACGGCTTCAAGGCCTGGCTCGAACGGGAAGTCCCTGGCTGGGATGCCTCGAGGATCGATCACCATGGTGTTTAACCTTTCATCCAAGGTCGTCCTGGTGGCTGGCGGCGCTGGCTATCTCGGGCAGGCGAGCTGCCGCCTTCTCGCGGAACTCGGGGCGGCCGTGATCGTGGCTGACCTGTCGCGATAAAAGGCCGAGGCCCTGGCCGCCGTAATCCTCGCCGGAGGTGACGGCAGGGGAAGGGAGTACAGCGATGGGAGATAATGGCGCCTCGATCCTCATATTCGGCGCGGGCAATATTGGCCGTTCCTTCATCGGCCAGGTTTTCGCGCGAGGTGGCTGGCGCGTGACCTTCGTCGACGTGGATCGCGCACTGGTGGACGCGTTGAACGAATTCGGTTCCTACAGGGTTGTCATCCGGCGCGAAGGCGCGCCGGATGACGAACTCATGGTCGAGAATGTGCGCGCCATCGACGGCCGGGACGGAGCCGCGGTCTCGAGGGCGGTGGCCCAGGCAGACTGCCTCGTGAGCTCGGTCGGCAAGGCCGCCCTGCCGAGGATCCTGGCCCCCATCGCGGAAGGACTCAAGCTCCGCGAGGCCTCGGCCCGTCCCCTCGACCTCATCCTCGCGGAGAATGACCGGGAGGCGCCCGAGACCGTGGCGGCGGGCCTCGAGGCCCTTCTCCCGCCCGGCTTCCCCCTCCGCGAACGGCTCGGCCTCGTCGAGACGAGCATCGGCAAGATGGTGCCCATCATGAGGCCGGAGGACCTGGCGGAGGACCGCCTGCGCGTCTTCGCCGAGCCCTACAACCGCCTCATCGTCGACGGGCGCGCCTTCCTCGGTGGGATCCCCGCCCTGCCCGACCTCGATCCGGTGGACGACATCCAGGCCTTTGTCGACCGCAAGCTCTTCATCCACAACCTCGGCCACGCCGCCGTAGCCTGGTTTGGCTTCCGCACCGCGCCAGGGACTGAGTTCATCGCGGAGGCCCTCGCCCTCCCGGGGGTGGGCCGGCAGGCGCGAGCGGCCATGGAGCAGGCCGCGGAGGCCCTCGTCCTGGAGTATCCCAGATCTTTCGACCTTCCTTCCCTGGAAGCCCACATCGACGACCTCCTGGGACGATTCGCCAATCGAGCCCTCGGCGACACGGTCTTCCGCGTCGGACGCGATCTCCCCCGGAAGCTGGACCGCTCCGACCGGCTGATCGGGGCCGCCCTACTCTGCGAGCGCAGGGGCAAGCCTTGGGACGCCATCGCGGCGCTGTGGCCGGCTGCGCTCGGATTCTCGGCCACGGGACCCGACGGGAAGGCATGGCCTCCCGACCTGAAGTTCCGGCAGGAACTCACAGCGAAGGGAGCGAGGACCATTCTCGGTACTACCTGTCGCCTCGATCCGGCCGATGAACTAGATCGGCGCGTCATGGAAACCCTGGCCTCCTGATTGCGCCTCACGCGAAGGGAATCAGCGCGTTCGACATGCCCGACAGCCTGGCGATGAGGCTCCAATAGAATAAACCGTGCTGCGAAAGAGCCGGGATCGTCACGGTGGTCGGCGCGTTCATCAGCCTCGTTTTTAAGCGGGCTTGAGAATGGTTTCCAACGGATTTTTGGCGTAAATGGCGCGAACATAATAGCAAATAACTGCAACAATGTCCATGTTTTTGACCGATTCAGCAATTGTGTCCTGGGCCGGCATCGAGGAGAATGCAGATGAGAATGCAATCGTCTGGAGGAGATTCGGATGCCCCTTGTCCTGGATAGAAACCATGTGCTTGACACATACTCGGACGCCGCAGCGAAGGGTTGGGTCGTGCCCACCCTGTGCAGCGAGAATCTGACGACCACAGAGGCGATACTCTCCGCCACCAAGGACCACGGAGACGCGATCGGGCAGCCGAATCTTCCCGTAACGGTGGCGATAACCAACCTATACTCTCACCGTTCCCAATCCGTGAATTATACGCATACACGCAACTGGGAGGTCGGCCTGAGGCTCTTTCTGGCCGACCTGGGTGTATTGACCATGCCGGGATCCCCTTTCGAAAGGCTTCGTGTCATGGTCCACCTTGATCACGTTCAACACGATGCCGACTCCGAATTGCTCAAGTGGGACGTCAGCCACTTCTCATCGATCATGTTTGACGCGTCAAACCTTCCATTTGAACGCAACATGGAAGAGACGGCCAAGTATGTCGAGAAGCACGCGACCAACATCGTAGTAGAGGGTGCATGCGACGAGATCGTAGATGCCACGGGCAGCGAGGTGGGTGAGCTTACGACGCCGGACAGGGCGCATGAGTACGTATCCAGGACTGGTGTCGATTTCGTTGTCGCGAATCTCGGCACGGAGCATAGAGCCAGTGCCGCGGACCTGCGCTACCATGGCGAGCATGCCAGGGCGATACGCGACCGGATCGGGCGGAAAATGGTGCTCCATGGCTGTTCGTCCGTGTCTGATGACCAAGTGAGGAATCTGTTTGCCGATGGTGTGTGCAAGGTCAACATCTGGACCACCCTCGAGCGCGATTCCAGTCCGATGCTCTTCGAAGACATGCTCAAGAACGCCTCCAGGATCACCGGTCCGGCGAAGGCGGCGTCCCTTGCTGAGTCCGGCTTTCTTGGATCCAACGCCGAGCTCGCCGCCCGCGCGGATATCTCGTATTACACTACCTGCTACAGGCAGCAGATCGTGTTTGGGCAGATGAAAGAGATAGTAGGCCGATATCTCAGACTCTGGTATGTCTAGGCGATTGACGGTATGAGCTACCTTGGACTGGATGTCGGAACGACAGGATGTAAAGCCGTCATCTTCGATGTTGATGGTGTTCAGCGTGCCGCCTCCTACCGGGAATATGCGGTGAGATCGCCCCGGAGCGGCTGGGCCGAACTGGATTCCCAGGAGGTCTGCGAGCGCTGTTTCGATGTCATTCGCGAGAGCGCCTCCGCCTGTGTCGACGACCGGGTTCGTGGCATATCGATATCGTCGCAGGGAGAGGCGTTCACACCGGTGGGCCAGGACGGCAGCGTGGCGGGGAATGCCATGGTCTCCTCCGACGCGCGGGCAGCGGCGATTGCCGAGAAGTGGAGCGAGGAATTCGGAAGGGAACTCCTGTACCGGAAGACGGGTCACACCGCCCACCCCATGTTCACTCTGTTCAAGCTCATTTGGCTGCGCGAGAATCAGCCCGACGTCTGGAGGGGCGCGAAGTCGTTCTACTGCTTCGAGGAGCTCATACAACATCGCCTTGGACTAGACCCAGCCATCAGCTGGTGTCTCGCCGGGAGGACGATGCTTTTCAATGTCCAAGAGCACGACTGGGACGAAGACATCCTAGCTGCTATCGGCCTTCATCGCTCGAGGCTCGCGCGGACGCTGGTCTCCGGCTCGGTGGTCGGCACCATACCCTCCCAGATCGCCCGAAGCCTCGGACTGCCGGATGACGTGGTTGTGGTGACGGGTGGCCATGATCAATGCTGCGGAGCCCTTGGGGCAGGAATCGCTTCACCGGGCAAGGCCGCGTACGGCATGGGCACGGTCGATTGTATCACTCCGGCGTTCGCCTCCCCCGTATTCAGCGAGAACCTCATGAAGAGCAATCTCGCCACATACGACTTTACCCTGGGCGGGATGTATACGACGGTAGCCTTCAATCTCACCGGGGGGAACATCCTGAAGTGGTTCAGGGATGAATGGTCACAGGCTGAGGCAAAGGAAGCTGCCGAGACAGGGCAGGACCTGTATGGACTGATCACCGCGTGCATGCCAACAAAGCCGTCTGAATTGCTGGTTCTACCGTACTTCGCGCCTTCCGGCACACCGTACTTTGATGCCCATGCACGAGGTGCGATCCTCGGTCTGCGATTATCGACAAGGCGCCCCGAGGTGTTGCGCGCGCTCCTGGAGGGAGTTGCATTCGAGATGAGGTTGAATCTGGAAATCCTCGATTCTTCCGGGATAGAGGTAAATGCGTTGGTGGCCATTGGCGGTGGAGCCAGGAACAGGGCTGTCGTCCAGCTGAAAGCCGATGTCCTGGGAATTCCGATCACCATTGCTTCGGTAACGGAGGCGGGCTGCATGGGAGCAGCCATGCTGGCCAAGGCTGCCGATACCGGCGAGGATGTGCGGCATATCGCGCAACGGTGGGTACGGCTTGCCGATGTCTGCAGGCCCGATCCGGTGAACGCGGAAATATATGGCGAAAGGTTCGAGACTTACAAGCGGCTATATCCGGCTTTACGAAGTCTGATGTGATAAGGAGTACCCCAAGCCATGATTACACCCACGACCAGTTTCATTGTCTGTGGAGTCCATGCAGAAACAGTTGTGGTTCGGGAAAACCCCCGGATTTCAACAGAAAATCGCAAAAATCCCGAAATGACAGTCCCTACCATTTGCCGGCGACGTTCAACTATTCAATTCAAGAAAGGATCGAAACAGCATGTCTCGTAAATTGTTTTTAGACGCAGTTGCAGGAAAGCCGACGCCGCGCCCCGCATTCGGACCGGGCACTTCGATTGTAACTGAAGAACTGATGGATCTTGTCGGCGCGGAATTTCCGGAAGCGCATTTTGATGCTGAGGCGATGACGAAGCTGGCTCTTGCAGGCCATTCGGTTTTTGACTTTGATGTGGTCATGCCGCTCTTTTCCGTCTGGCACGAATCCGCCGCGGTCGGCTGTCCGGTTGAGTGGGGAGAGAAGGGGAGGATGCCGGACTGCCGGGGGCATATCTGGGGAACGGTTGAGGACATCCGCTATACAAAGGATTTCCTGAAACATCCGGCGGTGCAGACCCCTCTGAAATCTATCGCCATGTTGAAGAAAGAACTCGGCGAAGATGCCGCCGTCTGCGGCAAGGTGTTCGGTCCGTGGACACTGGGTTATCACTTTTTCGGCGTGGAAGACTGGTTGGTAAACGCTTCGCTTGAGCCGGACATGATCAAAGATTGCATTGAGAAAATTAAAAACATAACGATCTGGTTTGCTGAAGCACAGATTGCGGCCGGAGCGGACTGTCTGCTTCTCGCCGATCATGCCACCCGTGATTTATGCGGTCCGGCAATGTATGAAGAGTTTTTGCAGCCGCTCCACACTGAACTGGCCAAGGCCATCAGCTGTCCTCTGATTCTGCATATCTGCGGCGATACAAAAGACCGGATTGGTTATATCCGGCAGACCGGGCTCGAGTGTTTCCACTGGGATACGAAAAGCGGCGATCCGGCGGAAATCAGAAAACTGGCCGGTAAAGACCTCTCCCTGATGGGCGGCATTTCCAATATTGCGGTTCTCTACAATGGAACGGAAGAGGATGTTGTACAGCAGGCGCAGGAAGCGGCGGATGCAGGCATTAACATCATCGGACCGGAATGCGCGGTGCCGCTGGGAGTGAGTGTGAAAAACCTGAAGGCTGTTACGAAGATAAAAGCCTCGCTACGTTAGGAGCGGCTGGGAGGGTGGCTGTTGATGAACGCTAAAGAAAAAAAAGTAACCATGCTTTACGGAAAATCCGGAATCACGCTGAGTGTTCCGGAAACGGCACGGATTCTGAAAGGGCCGGATGCCAAGCCGCTGGAAAACCCTCAGCAGAGAATTCTCGAAGCACTGAATAATCCAATCGGAACGGCTCCGCTTGAAAAACTGCTGCGGGGCCGGAACCCTGAAACGGTGGCCATTACCATCTCGGACATCACCCGGCCCGTTCCCAACAAGCAGATCATTCCGCCGATCCTGAGCGTTCTCAACCGGGCCGGTATCAGCGACGCGCAGGTTGTGATCATCATCGGTACGGGGATGCACCGGCCGAGCACGCCGGAAGAGCGGGAAATTCTCCTCGGATCTGCAATCTTGAATCGGATCGAAGTGGTCGATCACCAAGCTGACGTGCCGGAAACGCTGATGCAGGTCAGTGATGAACCGCCGGTGCATGTCTGCCGCCGTTTTGCGGAAGCCGATTTCAGGATAGTGACAGGGTTTATCGAACCGCATTTCATGGCCGGATTTTCCGGAGGGCGCAAAGGAGTTTGTCCGGCGCTGGTTGATTTGCGCACGGTTCAGCGGTTCCATGGTTATCGGACCCTGGCCAATCTGAACGCGACCAGCGGTATGCTGGAGACAAATCCATGTCATGAGATTGCCCTGAACGTGGCGAAAGAGGTCGGAGTGGATTTCCTTGTGAACGTGGGTCTTACGCACAAGAAGGAAATCGCCGGAATATATTGCGGAGATTTGGAGGCGGCACATCTTGAGGGCTGCCGGCAGGTCGGGCAATGGACATCCGCGTCCGTTGAGCAAAGCTACGATCTGGTGATCACCTGCGGCGGCGGCTACCCGCTGGATCAGAGCTTCTATCAGACCACTAAAGGAATATGCGGAGCCCTGCCTGCCCTGGATGGCAGGTCGACATTGCTGGCCGTAAGTCATTGCGGCGAAGGTCTTGGGTCAGATGCCTTTTCCGAGACCCTGCTGGAATACGACAACGACTGGGAGCGGTTCCTGAATGACATTGAAACAGCGTCTCAAGTGATTCTTGATCAATGGGGCTTTCATATGCTTACACGCGTCCTTGAAAAAATCGGGATCGGCAATTTACGGTTTATCAGCGACGGCATCGCGCCCGAAACGCAAAAGCATATTTCGGTCTCGCCGGTGCTAGGCGAAGGAAACGCACAGGAACGAGCGCAGGAATTCATCGATGAATACCTGCGGACGAATCCGGATGCCCGGGTGGCCGTGATCCCCGACGGGCCGTACACCATGCTGACCAGACTTTAAACGCGAAAGGAGCCGATCATGATGACATCGAGAGAGCGCGTGCAGAAAGCTGTCGATTTCCAGAAGCCTGATCGGATTCCCATGGACTTAGGCGCTATGCGGGCCTCCGGGATAAACGTTGTCGTTTATGATGAATTGAAGAAGCGACTTGGAATTAGCACCCCGACCAAAGTGCAGGATACGATGCTTATGTTGGCAGAGGTTGAGATTGAGGTGCTCAATAAACTCCATTGTGATGTTGTTCCGCTTGATACGGTTGGTCTGGACTGGGCCGGCGAACCGGCTGAGTCGGGAGTTCAAAGACACCTTTTTTGCGGCAAGGATGTTTGGTTTCCCCGCAAGCCGGTGATTGTCGAAGACAAGGACGGAAGTTGGCTGCTGCTGAATGATGCAGGGAAGGCCTATGCCACAATGCCGCATGACGGGTTTTACTTCGATTTTCTGCGGCCGACGATGTCTTCGTGCCGGATCGATCCGGACAAATTCCTCCCGGCGGACACGGTTCCCGACGCCACGCTGGCTTTTATGGAAAAGCGTAGCCGGTACTTGTACGAAAATACCGATAAAGCCATAGTCGGCTGGGGGGCCTGCCTGAGCGTTCTCGGACTCAGTGCATTACTGGCAGACAACATCACTCAAGGTTCGCTGGATGAGTGGCTTTGCATGTTGCTGACTGAACAGGAAACAGCGCACGAGATGATGGGGCGGTACGTGGATGCAACGATTAAAAAAATGGAACTGTTTCACCAGGCTGTGGGAGACCGGTGTTTTGCATGGGGCGTGATCAGCGATGACGGAGGGACACAGAAGAACAGTTTGATCTCCCCGGACCTTTTTAGTGAAATGATCAAGCCCCACTATAAGCGCGTGTGCGACTGGGTGCATCAGCACACGAACTGGAAGACATTCCTGCACTCCTGCGGCAGTGTATACAACTACATTCCGCACTGGATTGAAGCCGGAGTGGATATCTTCAACCCGGTTCAGATTTCGGCGGAAGGCATGGCTCCCGAACGGCTGATGAAGGAATTCGGCGGCAAGATCGTCTTTTGGGGAGGTGGATGCGATACGCAGCATATTCTCCCGCTGGGATCCCGGGAAGAAATCCGGAATCATGTGAAAGAGAACTTGAGCATATTCGACGGCGGCCAGGGCGGTTATGTGTTCAATCAGGTTCATAACATCCAGCAGAACGTACCGGTTGAGAATTTGGAAACGATGTATCAGGCGGCATTTGAGTTCAGTCAGTAAGCCAAACGGGAGCCGATGGTGTTCCCCGCCTTATCGGGGAAGCTGCCTTCATGGACGTCTACTCCGCCATGGCCAACTTGGGCGCCAACCTCGGCGCTGTCTGCTTCAGTCCAAGAAGTCGATCTGTCGGCGGATAAGGCAACAGGAACCGAAGGTCGAGTGCACGGACGCACGCGTATTATGATAACGCAGTTTTTTAAAACTGCGACGGCATGGATGCCGCTCCCTCGCGCAAGGATGCGCGAGTGCGCTTGGCAGCGCAGTTCGCTGGGCGAACTGTAGCGGCACGGACGCCGCTCCCTCGCTCATCCCACGAAGAATTAGCCGCACTCATCCATCCCAAGGGCAAAATGTACAGCTTCCTTCACCTTGAGCATCTTCTCCACTGTAAGAGTAGCGACAAATCCACTTAGTTTGCTTTTCTGTACGGTCTGGATATTGTCAAGGTTCACGGCACACGCTGTCTGCATGCCATCTTGCAGACCAAGCACTACCTCGGTCGGGATACCCCGGATAGTAGTCGTAATCGGGGCAACAGTTACTGAACCCAGAAAACGAAGCGCGGAATTGCGGGTAAGAACGAGTACCGGGCGTCGCTTGTCTGGAGTAGTAAAGGGATACCAGTATACCTCTCCCTGTTTCATGCGCTGCCCCAATTCTGCTCTGCTACCCATTCCACCACCTCACCCATAGTTTCCGGATAGCTGGTATACCCTTCCGCATGCTGGCGTTCCAGCAGGTCGATGTGGTAGTGGCGAAGCGCCAACTGCAAGGCCTCCCGGATGAACGCGGACCTTGTTGTCTTGAGCGACTGGATCACTTGATCAACTTCAGACAACAAACCTTCATCGATGGTCATTTGTACCGTCTTCATCACAATCCTCCCTATGTGTATGTGGATACTTATGTATATTATAATCCACATTATTGACGAAGGAAAGGGTATTTTTTTTGGCCTGAAGGACTTCCGCCTGCGCGGGGCCGGCAACGCCCTCGTCGTGGTCGTCCTCCGCCTGCTCTCCGCGTCCGCCCTCGGCGCCTTCCTCGCCTTTGTCCTGGTCCCAGCCCTTGGGTCCAGTCATCCAAGTTACATCCACATTAAATAACGATTTCCCAATATTCAACACTATATGAGCTTAGGAGGGGGTTTCCCTAGGTCTTCCGCGTTTTCTCTTCGGTGCGTTCAGATCGATTTCCTTCCTGGGCCTTCCCCGTTTCCCGGGGGTTTTCTCCGGTCTGGGAAGGAGGCCGAGCCTGACCAAGGTGTCCTCGGTCGCCCTCGTCGTCCTGACATATTCCCACTCCCCGTTCCCGTTGGTGTTCACCTTCTTGGCGGAGGAAAGCTGACTCATGATATCGTTGTATGTCATCTCAGAGAACATGCCTGTCTCCTCGAACTTCCTGAGGAGCCGTGCGGTCATCACCGATGAGATGAAGTTCACGAACTCGCTTCCATACACCGAATAGTCCGAATGGACCTTCGTATCGTCGAAGTCCGTGACATTCTTGTTGTAATAACGGAAGCATTCTTCGATGAGCCATCTCTCGTCGTACATCTTGTAGATGATCAGGGGGTCGCTGTCCAGGTCGGATTCAAAGACTATGGTGCCGAACCGCTCGTCGCTCTCTTGCATGGCCTGTGCGTCGAAGGGTTGCCCCTTGTGGTGCTTGAAGTAGTCGGCCTCCTCTTTGGCCGCTCTCTTCCTGTCATAGAACGAGTACAGCCAGCAGTCTGCCAGCTTCTCCTTCTTGAACAACACGTCCCTGTTCTTGTCTTCCAGCATCCCGCTGAAGGAATACATGGCGTGTGTTCTGATTCGCTTGTCATTTCTCTTGATCGGATTGAGCCAATGAAGGTCTGGGGAGGATTCGAAGGCAGCCTGGGCCTCCTTCTTCGGGAATCCCTTGTCCGCCATCACAACACCCCTTGTCAGTCCATTTTCGGAAAGAAACCGCTGGTAGCTGACGCAATCAAGCACATTGCCCGCGAAGACCTTCGAGCATACGGGTTCCCTGAGGTTGATGTTGTAGGCAAACACCACCGTGATGTCCATCGTGCCCTTGACGCGAGCCTTCCTGGAGTACGTAGAAAGCGAGTTGACGCTGCTGTTGTCCTCCTTCAGCGTGCCGTCGATAGCGATGTGATGCCCCTCCGCGATGGCATCGACCCTCTTTCTCATGAATGAGACGATCAGTGCATAGGATTTGCCGAGATCCTGCAGGAACGTGGATAAGGTGTTCTTCCCGAGACTGATGCCGGGCAAGAGAGTGCTGACCCAACTCGTCTCATAATAGTGGTCGATCCTGCAGCAGGGCACTCCCGGGTAACATACCCTCAACAGGGCGGTCACATAGATCTTCATCGCATCGGGTGCGGAATAGACGGCGTACAGCTCGTTAAGCAGGGAATTCGACACCGAGTCTATCAGGACGGCATCGGCATAGTCCTTGAGTTCGGTCTTCCTCCGGGAGACGGAGTCGCTGTAGGCAACGAAGGCCCCATGTATGATGTGGCCCACCGTGTAGCCGTTTACCGGGACATTGCGGTCACCGACACGATTGCAGCCGACCCTTTCCACAACCGCATACATGAAAGGGCCGTTGCCCCGCTTGACCACTACGGTATTCCTGGGTCTTTCGACCTTTCTGATTGCTTCGGGGATTGCCATGAAACCCCTCCTTATATAGTGTCTATTATAGGATAATAGGCACTATATAACAATACCGTAAGCAGAGCAAGATGACGGAAAGAAATGGCTCCTGTGCTTCAAAAGGGCATGGATTCAGCATTAACAGAGGGAAGTCACTGCATTAGAGAGCTTCATGATGGGTCTAAAGTACAAAAAAGACAAAAATCGTGGGTTTATATAGTGTTGAAAGATGGGAAATCGTTAATTAAAAGGTACCATCAAATATGGCCCAGCCAAAGTACTGCGGGATGTGGGTAAAAAGCCGGTGGCTGTCCTCAACCATAACAAGGCTGCGTTTTACATGATCGCACCGGATGTGTATGAGGATTTGCTCGAAAGTGTCTACGACAGGGAAATCGAGCCCCTTATACAGGCTAGAAGAGCCCAAATTGCGGATGCGGTCGAGGTGGATATTGACAAGCTCTGAGTCCGGCAGGGATACAAGCTCAAATTTGTTCCTGCGGCGCTTACAGAATGGTAAGAACTTCAACGACGGGTTCGTGATCACGGATCGCGCCAGCTTCGAAGCCTACCCCTGGCCCAATCCGGACGCCGCGGACTACTCGATGCTGGACATCCTCGGAAAAGAGCTGCCCGACGGCATGAAGTTCATCGGGTTCGGTCCAGGCGGCGTCCTGGAGAACTAAAAGATGCGAGGCGATCGTCAAGGGAATCGACGCCCATATCAGGGCCGGTCCGATGATCGGCATGGATGAAGCGCCCGTACAGACCTTTTCGCACTAGTTGGGGAGAAGCCTGCAAATATACTCTCGAATACACAAGCGCTGACAGCTGCCAGGGCGTAGCGTATGCATGGTCACATCCCTCGCTGTTGCGCCAGAGCTGGCTTCCGGCCCTTCTACGCTCGCCTATCAGCCCCGCGGCAGAAGCGACGTCCAGCGCCTCTTCCATGAGCGCTTCCCTGCCTTTGCGACCGCCTACGAGGAGGAGTATTCGGCCAACTTCGGCCGGTTCCGCCTTCCCCTCATCTCCGGCGCAGCGGCTGCCTTCGATGCCTGCGGCGACTGGGAGAACGGCATCGCCCGCATACGTTGCCCGGACTACGGCTACGATTGCTTCCGGCCCTTCTCCTGCAAGTCCTTCTTCCTCTGCCCATCCTGCGGGCAGAAGCGGACGCTCCTTCTCGGAGAGTACCTGGCCGACGACCTCCTCCTCCGGCTGCCGCATCGGCAGTTCGTGTGGACGATACCCAAGGCGTTGAGGGGCTTTCTCAGGCGGGATCGATCGCTATTCGCAGACATCGGGAAGCTAATCTTCACCCTGATCGGCGAGTACTACAGCGAAGCCGCAGGCAGGTTCCTGGTCACTGGAATGGCATCCAGCCATCAGACCTTCGGGGAGTATGCGACTTTTCATCCCCACTGGCACACGATCGTCCTGGAAGGAGGCTTTGACAGCCGCGACCGCTACTTCTTCATTCCAATTGGGGCCAGCGACGCTCTCCAGGAGCTTTGGCGACGCCGAGTGATTGGATTCTTCGTGCAACAGGGCCTCATCGATACGACCATGGCGGAATCTATGCTCGGATGGCGGCATTCGGGCTTTTCCGTGGAAGCGGGTACCAGGGTATACGACGATGCCACCCGTCAGTCGCTGTCCCAGTACATAGTCCGCGCCCCAGTTGGCATGGATAAGCTCACTTGGGACAGGGAGGAAGATTCCCTGTCATGGAAAGCACCTGAAGCGGGCCACTGGAAGGGCGAGGTCCGCCACTTCGACAGTCTGGACTTCATCGCCCAAGTCGATTGCGAAAACAAGATATGGGAACCTATATGCCACACCGGGTTGAAGGCACTCGTGATTGTAGTCACCGGGGGGGGCGGTTCACTCGGATGGTGGAAGATGTGTACAGGCTGGTGAAGTCCGTGCTCACCACCCGGCCGATCTATCATAAACTGTACGGAACGATATGCGGCCACGAGTTCTGCTCGTTCCTGGCGCTGATGTTATTGAAGGTACTTGAATCCCGGCTCGACAGGCGCGGCGTGTGGTTTGAATGGGAAGAAATCAAGTGGGATCTTTCTGCGCTTCAGGAAGTGGAAGTCGAGTTTGAAGGAAAGACACTGTTCCTGCGGACCGATCTTCGCGGGATCTGCAACGAGGTCCTGAAGGCAGTGGGTGTCTCAATCCCACCTACCGTCCTTCCGACCAAGGAATAAATTACTTGCTCAAAGCATGAAATCCTCAAAGAAGTGGAAAGTGTAGTGCCAGAAACAGGAATTGAGTTTTTAATTCCAAGTTATATAAGTACTTGAAAAAGCAAAGTGATTAAGATGAGCTTGGCTGCCGGTTTCGCCGAAGCACCGGGCTTCGAATCGGTGTACGTCGAACCGACCAAAGCCGGACACGCCCGGGCTGCCGAACTGGTCGAATTCCGCTTTGGGTCCGTCAAGTGGACTGGCAAGCGGCAACGCGGGAAACAAACCTGAAAGCGTATTCAGTAATGGTATCGGTAGGCAGTGACGACGACAAAGCCCTCTCCGACCACGTACACCACGCGATGCTCAAGATTGACCCGGCGGCTCCAAATGTCCGCGCCCAGGTACTTCAGTGGTTCCGGTTTTCCGATTCCGGAAAAGGGATCCGCAGCTATGGCTCTCGTCAGATCGAAACATTTTTGATAAAGGGACCGATCATGGTCCCGGAACCAAGCAAGGTCCTTTTCGGCCGTTGGGGAGATTTCAACTTTCCATGACATCTTGGAACACGTCGTCCATGGACTTGAATGGAGGAAGCTCTCCATTGATTCTGGTGCGGGCTTCCTTGATGCTTTCCAAAGTAATTTTATCCATTGAAATCTTGAGCGACTCCTCAAGACTGTCAAAGTCGGATTTTGCCAGAATAACGATATCGCCACCCCGGGGACCGGTAACCACAAGCGGGTCATGGTTTTGCAGTACAGCCCTATGCAGGGCTGCCAAGTTCTGCCTGTACCGATTCACATTGGTCGTTTGCATATTGCCTACCTCAAATGTACTTATTCAAGTACATAATACAGATTCTTAAGTCAAAAAACAAGAGCCCCCATTACCTCATCGAAAATCAAACCAAATTGAAAATCGTTGACTCATCCAAAATTCCTACCGGATTATTTGCTCACACCATTTCTGGAAGGGCAAAAGATGAGGTTTCCGATCATGATCAGGAAGGCATTGACTGCGGAAAAGGCGAGTCGGTACCGAGCATCGGCATACAGGGAGAAGAAACGCTCCTGGATGAGTTCACCGGGGAGACCGGGTACAACCGGAAGTATGCCAGTCACCCGCTATCCAGATGGGAGTTATCCACAATCCTGAGTTTGGGCGATGAGCTGATAAAACTCAAAGTTGGCTAAAGGGAAACCCAGCCGCAGCGTGGGCACAGGACCTACGGCGTCCGCGAATCCCTGGAAGGGGTGACCATGGGCATGGCGAAAGCCGAGGCCGCCGCCTGCGCCGACAAGTTCTCCCGGGAGAACGTCGCGGTGACGCTGACCGTCACCCCCTGCTGGTGCTACGGCTCGGAAACCATGGACATGGACCCGCTGACCATCAAGGCAGTCTGGGGCTTCAACGGCACCGACCGCCCCGGCGCCGTCTACCTCGCCGCCGTGCTCAACGCCCAAAGCCAGAAAGGCCTGCCTGCCTTCGGCATCTACGGCCGCGACGTCATGGACCTCTCCGACACCGGCAAGATCCCCGCCGACGTCACGGAGAAGGTCCTCCGCTTCGCCCGCGCGGGACTCGCCGCCGCGTGGATAAAGGGCAAGAGCTACCTCTCCATCGGTTCCGTCTCCATGGGCATCGCCGGCTCCATCGTGGACGCCGAGTTCAAGCGTGCCCTGGAATGGGTCAAGAAGAACTGCGCGGAAGGCGCCGACATCAACCCCCCGGACAAGCAGCACAGCTGCAAGCGTATGGCCATGATCGTCCGCGACCTGATGATCGGGAACCCCGACCTGAAGCGCAAGGGCCTGAACGAGGAAGCCCTGGGCCACAACCCCATCGCCGCCGGTTTCCAGGGCCAGCGCGCCTGGACGGACCACTTCCCCAACGGCGTGTCCATGCTCTTCGGCCACTCTTCTCGCGCAGGGATTCCGCCGCGCGGCCGAAGGTTCCGCCGCGCGGCCGAAGGGCCGCGCAGTCCAACCCGTTCCCATCGGAACACGACGCGAAGCGTCGTATTCCGCCGCGCGGCCGAAGGGCCGCGCAGTCCAACCCGTTCCCATCGGAACACGACGCGAAGCGTCGTATTCCGCCGCGCGGCCGTAGGGCCGCGCAGTCCAACACTTTCCTATCGGAACACGACGCGAAGCGTCGTATGCGCGAGCACAGACAATGCGCAGTTCGCCTGCGAACTGCAGTGGCATGGATGCCACCGGTACCGCCCAGATCCATCCTGAACGTTTCAGAAAAAACCATCTACCGCTGGATCAAGCAGTCGGCAATCCCTTCCTACAAGATCAACGAGCAGATCCGCTTCAACCGGGCCGAATTGCTGGAATGGGCCACCTCGCGCAGGATTCCCGTCTCTGCCGATATCTTCAAGGAAGGGGACGCCGGCATCCTGCCCCTGCCCAGTTTCGCGGAGGCCCTGAAAGCTGGCGGTGTGGCCTACCGCATCAGCGGGAAGGACCAGGCTTCGGTTTTGCGGTCCATCGTAGACATCCTGAAGCTGCCAGAGGAAGTGGACCGGGAATTCCTGTTCCAGGTCCTGCTGGCCCGGGAAACCCTGGGTTCGACAGGCGTAGGCGACGGGATCGCGATTCCCCACGTCCGCAACCCGGTGGTCCTCCATGTCTCCAAGCCCACCGTGACGCTCTGCTTCCTGGAAGACGCAATCGATTTCAACGCCATCGACGGCAAGCCGGTGAACATCCTGTTCACCCTTATCAGCCCCACCGTCCGCGCCCACCTTCACCTGCTTTCCCGTCTGGGCTTCCTTTTGCGCAACAGCGGGTTCAAGGATGCGCTGAAGCGCCAGGCCTCCCGCGACGAGTTGACGGCGATCCTGGAACGGACCGAGGCGTCGATTCCGGTATCGCCGGAGAAGCCGTCGGACAGCGGCGCAGACAGGAACCAAGGCGGTAAGGACTGATGAAACGGCGGGGTGAGAGATGAGTCTGGAGCTTGTCGTCGCCGCCATCGCGCTTTCCGCACTGAGCGGGGTTCCCGGCCTGTTCATGGGTGCGACATCCGTGCGGGGACAGCGCTTGGCGACGATCCTGATGGTGGCCGGTGCGGCATTGGGACTTTCGGGAGCCCTATCTCCACTTTTCGGCCTTCCCGTAAACCCCGAATCCTTGGGTGCTTTCCTCCGCCTCGACACCCTGAGCGCGTTTTTCCTGGTGCCCATTTTCCTGATGGGCGGTCTGGGTTCCTTCTATGGGCTGGGTTACTGGCCAGCTGGTGGGCACGCACGGAACGCCCACAAGACCCAACTTTTCTGGGGTCTCCTGACGGCGGGTATGGCGACCCTGGTCGTCGCGAGGCAGACCTTCGCATTCCTGGTTGGCTGGGAGTTCATGGCCATCTCGGCCTTCTTCCTGGTCTCGACGGAAGACCACCTTCCGGATAGCCGGCGGGCGGGGTGGATCTATTTCATCGCCACCCATATAGGAACCCTCACCCTGTTCGCCTTGTTCGCCCTCTGGCGTCGCGCGACGGGATCCCCGTATCTTGATGCGGCTCCGCTCTTGGGCGTGGGGGCTGCTGACGGGCTGTTTTTTCTGGCCCTGGTCGGTTTCGGGATCAAGGCGGGCATGATGCCCCTGCATTTCTGGCTGCCCGGTGCCCACGCGGCTGCGCCCAGCCACGTTTCCGCGTTCATGTCCGGGGTGGTCCTGAAAATGGGCGTCTATGGGCTCGTCCGCTTCGCATCCCTGCTTCCCAACCCACCCGTCGCCTGGGGCATACTTGTCCTGGGACTGGGAGCGATCAGCGGCTTGCTGGGCATCGTGTTCGCAATAGGTCAGCGGGACCTGAAACGTCTGCTGGCCTACAGCAGCGTGGAAAATATCGGCATTATCCTGATGGGCTTGGGGCTCGCCCTGTTGGGACGGACCCTGCACCGCATGGACTGGGTTGTCCTGGGCCTTGCCGCGGCCCTGCTCCACTCATGGAACCATGCCTTTTTCAAGCCCCTCCTTTTTATGGGCGCCGGTGTGGTTGTCCACGGAACCCATACCCGCCGGATCGACAGGCTCGGTGGACTCGCGAAGGTGATGCCCCTCACCTCGATGCTCTTTTTGGCCGGCTCCCTGGCGGTCTGCGCGCTTCCGCCTTTCAACGGCTTCGTGAGCGAAGCCGTCCTGTACCGAGGCCTGTTCGCGGGTGTGGCGTCTGTAGGTATCGCCGGTGCGGCGGCGGCCGTTGTCGCCCCGGTGCTGGCGGCGATAGGCGCGCTGGCCGTGGCCGCTTTCGTGAAAGCCTGGGGTGGGGTTTTCCTGGGTACCGGCCGGACGGCGGATACGGATAAAGCCCATGAAGCGCCCTGGACCATGCTGCTCCCCATGACTATCTTCGCCGTGCTCTGCGCCCTTATCGGGCTGGTACCGGGCTTTGTGGCACCGGTCCTGGACCGGGTCATCGCCGGCTGGCTGCCTGTGTCCACGGCTTCACCTGTACTTCCGGCCGTTGCAAGCCTGCTCCCCCTGAAAACGCTGGGGATTGC
>JFJP01005536.1_pt1 | contig 29390 bp, 27 predicted proteins | sample 431651 | NCBI WGS metagenome assembly JFJP01 (sample SAMN02602958, study PRJNA72255) | Microbial mat metagenome, whole genome shotgun sequencing project. | biome: fresh water; feature: sink hole; material: water; isolation source: purple microbial (photo- and chemosynthetic) mats found in... | reverse complement strand
GAGACTCCTCTTTTCACCGCCCTCCCCCTGCAGCGGTAACCGCAGGGCTTGGCAGGCAATAGATTCATCCAGATTAATTAAGTTGGGGACAGTTTAAATATGTTCCATGCTGAGCAGCATTTCAGTGATGCCCTTGCCTGCCTGCACCATCGGGAACACGTTCTCAGTGGGATCAGTACGGATATCAAGGAATACCGTGCGATCTTTTAACCTGCGCGCTTCACGCAAAGCGGGTTCAACGTCTTCAGCTCGCTCAACCAGCAAACCCACATGCCCGTAAGCCTCGGCAAGTTTGACAAAGTCCGGCAACGCGTTCATGTAGGTTTGGCTATAGCGCCCCTCGTACTCCAACTCTTGCCACTGGCGCACCATGCCAAGGAAACGGTTGTTCAGCGCCAGTATCTTGATCGGCGTGTTGTACTGCAAACAGGTTGACAATTCCTGAATACACATTTGGACCGAGCCATCACCCGTGATGCAAAACACCTCGCTATCAGGTTTCGCCATCTTGATGCCCATGGCATAGGGAATACCGACACCCATGGTGCCCAAACCACCAGAGTTGATCCAGCGTCTGGGTTCATTGAAATGGTAATACTGCGCTGCCCACATCTGATGCTGCCCGACATCCGAAGTGATATAAACATCAGAATCCTTGGTCATGTGCCAGAGGGTTTCCACCACATATTGCGGCTTGATCACACCGTTTTGACCGGGGTCGTATTTAAGGCACTGGCTGCTGCGCCAGCTCTCGATGGTGTCCCACCAAGCTGCCAGTGCATCGGCATCCGGCTTGAGGCTGCTTTCCTTGATCATGGAAATCATTTCGGACAACACATCCTTGACATCTCCGACAATCGGAATGTCAACCTTGACACGTTTTGAAATGCTCGACGGATCAATGTCGATATGAATGATCTTGCGCTCGTTTTGTGCGAAATGTTTGGGGTTGCCGATCACCCGGTCATCAAAACGCGCACCAATGGCGATCAGCACATCGCAGTTTTGCATGGCATTATTGGCCTCCACCGTGCCATGCATGCCCAGCATGCCAAGAAACTTGCGATCAGTGGCTGGGTAGGCACCCAGGCCCATGAGCGTGTTGGTGCAGGGATATCCCAGCATGTCAACCAGTTGACGCAACTCGTTGGAGGCGTTGCTCAACAGAACGCCACCCCCGGTGTAAATATAGGGGCGTTTGGCCGATAGCAGCAATTGCAAAGCTTTGCGAATCTGGCCCCCATGGCCCTTGCGCACCGGGTTGTATGAACGCATCTCGATCGTCTCTGGGTAGCCGTGATAGGGAACCTTTTTGAACGACACATCTTTTGGAATGTCCACGACCACCGGGCCGGGACGACCAGTCCGGGCAATGTGAAATGCCTTTTTCAAGGTGAGGACCAGGTCACGCGCGTCTTTGACCAGAAAATTGTGCTTGACCACCGGGCGGGTAATGCCAACCGTGTCGCACTCCTGGAAGGCATCCATGCCAATCGCATGGGTTGGCACCTGGCCGCTGATGATGACCATCGGAATGCTGTCCATGTAGGCCGTGGCAATGCCGGTGACGGCATTGGTGGCTCCCGGGCCAGAGGTCACCAGCGCAACACCCACATCTCCGGTGGCGCGCGCGTAGCCGTCTGCCGCATGCACCGCGGCCTGTTCATGGCGCACCAGAATATGCTTGAAACTGTTCTGTTTAAAAACCGCGTCATAGATGTGCAAAACCGCACCGCCCGGGTAACCCCAAACGTACTTGACGTTTTCGGCCTGTAGGACTTTGACAAGAATCTCGGCACCTCTGAGCTCTTGCGGCGTGTCCGAAAAATCAGTTTTAACTGGCTGCGATTGTGTGTTGGCAGAATTTGACACCGAAACGACTTCGGCTTTTGATATTTCCATGATGAACCTTTGTGAATTTCTCTGACGAAAAACCTTGGGTGCTTCTTTGCAATCACTTGTGGCGTTGCATTGAAACTTAGGGCCAACGCCACAGACGCATTGATTATTTCGCCAGACCTTGACCCGTTTGCTTTAATTTGCAGGGCGGATTATCGCACTGCAACAGCGCGTTAAGCCGGAATCAGCAGTGCAATAATCCATCGTTGGTGGTTGCCTGCCTTGGCGCTGCCCAAATTGCCACAAAGATCCCGCACTTGGCCACACCTTTAGAACTCTCGGATTTTCTGAAAAGCGTTGAAAGGCGAGCCTTTAAACGGACGACGTATCACGTTCGCAACGACGAATCCGCGTTGGACATTGTTCAGGACAGCATGATGAAACTGGCAGAGCATTATGGTCATAAGCCGGCCGATGAACTCCCGTTGCTGTTTCAGCGCATACTTTCCAATTCCACGCTGGACTGGTTTAGACGACAAAAGGCCAGGAACGCCTTGTTTTCTCCGTTCAGCGACTTTCAATCGGCCTCGGACGAAGACGACTTTGACATTCTTGAAACCCTTTCCGACAGCGTTCAGATTGCCCAGGCTGACACGCCCGAAACAAACACGCAGCGCCGCCAGACACTGCTTGCGATTGAAGCGGAACTTTTATCATTGCCCAACCGTCAACGGGAAGCGTTTCTGATGCGTTACTGGGAGGATATGAATGTTGCAGAAACCGCCGCAGCCATGGGTTGCTCTGAAGGCAGTGTCAAAACCCATTGCTCTCGTGCGGTAAATGCCTTGTCGAATGCACTCCGGTCTAAAGGGATCCAGCTATGACCCAAACCCCTTCAAACTCAAGTCCGTTGATGGCAGATCGGTTCGGTGCGCGAGTTGCACAGCGACTGTCAGATGCCAGCAACGAGTTACCCCACGACATCTCCGAGCGTCTGCGTGCTGCCAGGGTGCAAGCGGTCGACAAGCGCAAATGGGTGTTGACGCAAAGCGCCAGCGTTTTGTTTGCCAATAGCCGGTCCGGCATCATGCTTGCGGGTCATGGTGACGGGCATTCAAACTGGTGGACCCGCCTGGGTGCTGTCGGCCTGCTGCTGACGCTGGTCTTGGGACTCTTCGCCATCGACGTGATTCAAGATGAGTTAATGGCTCAGGAGTTGGCTGATATTGACTCAGCCCTTTTGACGGACGACCTGCCACCGGCGGCTTACCTGGATGCAGGATTTGCGCAATTTTTAAAAACCAGCAATCGGCAGGAACCTTAGATTTGAAAGCATTGAACCTGCCAGACTCCCACTGCAAGTCCTGCCATCTGGCACAAAACGGGGGTAGCCGCATCGGATGTGCGCGCGTCATGGCTGCTTGCCTGCTGAATTTGTCGATTCTGTCGCCCTGGCAGGCGTGTCAGGCACAAACTGTAGCTCCGGCTTCCGCTCCAGGCATCGCAAAGCCCCTTTCCTCAAAGCCAACACCAAGCTTGGCCTTGTCAACGACATTTTCGGGGCTCGAATGGAAAGCCCTGACACCGACACAGCAAATCGCGCTCAAGCCGCTGGCGGGCACGTGGGCTAACCTGAGCGATCCACAAAAGAGAAAGTGGATTTCACTCAGTGCCAATTTTGCCCTGATGACACCCAATGATCAGTCCAAACTGCATACTCGCATGACGCAGTGGGCAGCACTCAGTCCGAAGGAACGAGAACAGGCCAGACTGAATTTTGCTGAGGCGCTGAAAATTGCTCCCGAACAAAAAAATGAAAAGTGGCAAGCCTATCAGGCTCTGCCTCCCGAAGAAAAACAAAAATTGGCCACCGCAACGCGTCCCAAGCCTCCCAGTACGGCTCTTGCCGCGCAACCCGTAGCGCCCGGAAAGCTTAACCAGGTGCCACTGAAAAAAATCGCTGGGACGGTAGGTTCACCCTCCTCAGCCGTGTTGGCTCCTGGCAGGATCGCCTCGGCAGAACGCCCGGCAAGTACCCCCCCGCCTGCTGCCAGCGATGACACCCCGAAGCCCTGAAGACCCCACATCACCGGTGTCTGCCCCGAGTTTGCGGCGCCGAATGGCCTGCTGGCTGTACGAAGGGATGCTGCTGTTCGGTGTCACCTTTATCGCGGGTTATCTTTTCGGCACCCTGAGCCAGACCAAAAACGCGCTGGACAACCGCCACGCCCTGCAAGGCTTTTTGTTTGTGGTGCTTGGCATTTACTTTGGCTGGCTATGGTCAAGGGGACAAACGCTGGCCATGAAGACCTGGCATATCCGCGTCGTCGACCGCCACGGCCAACGCCTGACACAGGGTCGGGCGTTGCTGCGTTATGTGTGGAGTTGGCTTTGGGTGCTACCACCCCTGCTGGCATCCTGGTGGTTTAATCTGCGCGGGACTGAAGCCGTCGTTATCACCATGGGATGGGTTGCCATTTGGGCGGTCATGAGCCGATTTCACCCTAGGCAGCAGTTTTGGCACGATGCGCTGGCCGGCACGCAACTGGTCAGCGCACTGCCCCCTAAACTCTGAAAAAATCGTGTCAGATGGCTGATTCGTCTATTTCGCCCGTGCGGATGCGAATGACGCGCTCGACGCTGGTGACAAAGATCTTGCCGTCACCAATTTTTCCGGTATGAGCGGCCTTGATGATGGCATCGACGCAAGCGTCCACGTCATCGGTTTTGACGACCACTTCAACCTTGACCTTGGGCAAAAAGTCGACCACATACTCGGCACCCCGGTACAACTCGGTGTGCCCTTTCTGGCGTCCAAAACCCTTGACTTCGGTGACGGTCAGGCCGGTCACGCCACATTCGGCCAGTGCTTCCCGGACTTCTTCGAGCTTGAATGGTTTGACGATGGCGGTGATTTGTTTCATGGTTTTCCTTATTCAAAAAATGTTATCGCCGGGGTTTGAGCGACTGCACCACGATTGTGCATGAGTTAAAGCGCTTTTCAGGCCCTAAATCGGTTGGTAATCGGGTAACGCCAGTCTTTTCCAAAACTGCGGTGCGTGACCCGGATGCCCACCGGCGACTGGCGGCGTTTGTATTCGTTGATCTTGATCAGACGCGTCACCCGCTCAACATCGGCACTGGCGAAACCGGCGGCAATGATGTCTTCAATGCTCTCATCGTTTTCCATGTAGCGCTGCAAAATCGCGTCCAGCACTTCGTAGGGCGGCAGGCTGTCCTGATCGGTTTGGTCAGGACGCAGCTCGGCGCTCGGTGGCCGGGCGATGATACGCTCGGGGATCGGCTGCGCGCCGGTGTCATACGGATCGTGGGCATTGCGCCAGCGTGCCAACTGGAACACGGTGGTCTTGGCCAGGTCTTTGATGACCGCAAAACCGCCCGCCATGTCACCATATAGGGTGCAGTAGCCGGTGGCCATCTCCGACTTGTTACCAGTGGTCAGCACAATGCTGCCAAATTTGTTGCTGAGTGCCATCAGCAGCGTGCCGCGAATGCGGGCCTGGATGTTTTCCTCGGTGGTGTCCTCGGCCAAGCCGCTGAACTCCTGGCTTAACGTGGCCTTGAAAGCTTCGAATTCTGGCACGATCGACAGTTCGTCATAACGCACGCCCAATCTGGCAGCCATGTCGCGCGCGTCAATCCAACTGATGTCTGCGGTGTAGGGCGAGGGCATCATCAGCGCACGCACCCGGTCTTTGCCCAGCGCATCGACCGCAACCGCCAGCACCAGCGCCGAGTCGATGCCGCCTGACAGGCCCAGCAACACCGACGGAAAACCGTTCTTGCCGATGTAGTCGCGCACACCCAGCACCAAGGCATCCCACAGATCTGCCTCCGGGGTACGTTCAGGTGCGATAATTGCTTCCAATTTTATAGCTGACTGCGCACGACTGGTCTGCACCAGGAGGCTATTTTCTATAAAACTCGGGGCGCGCCCGGCAAGCGCGCCATCGGCGTTGAGCGCAAACGAATGGCCCTCAAACACCACCTCGTCCTGCCCGCCGACCAGGTGCGCATAGACCAGTGGCAAGCCGCATTGCAGCACCCGCTCACGCATCATCAGTTCGCGCTCGTTGCCTTTGCCAATATGAAACGGCGATGCGTTGATCACCGCCAGCAGCTCGGCACCGGCCTCGCGGGTCAGGCGAGCAGGCGCTTCAAACCAGGCATCCTCACAAATCAGCAGACCTACTTTTACGCGGTGGCCCGGCTCGCCGGCCTCAAACACGCATACCTCTTTGCCTGGTGTGAAATAACGTCGCTCATCAAACACTTGGTAGTTCGGCAGTTCCCGCTTGGCGTAGCTGGCAATAACCTGTCCTTCGCGCAACACGCTGGCGGCGTTAAAGCGCTCGGGCACCGCCACCGAGCGGGTCCGGCTGTCGCCACCCGTGGGGTGACCGACCACCAGACAAAGGTCTTTCAGGTGTGCCAGTGCGAGCGCCAGCGCTTTCACGGCATCATCACAGGCAGCAATGAACGCCGGGCGCAAAAACAGGTCTTCGGCGGCGTAACCGCAGATCGACAACTCAGGGGTCAGCACCAGCCGGGCACCGTGCTGATAGGCTGCAGTGGCCGCGTGAATGATTTTTTGCGCGTTGCCCGGCAGATCGCCCACCACCAGGTTGAGTTGGGCGATACAGAGTTTGAGTGACATGAAAGGTATTGAAATATGGTGACGACTCAGCGGCCCCACAAGGACCGCACGCAACAAGGCTCCAAGCGCATTTGTCAGGAAAAATAGTGGAAACTTCCCATTAACCCGTTACGAAACTCGCAAAATGGAACGATTCCGTCATGACTTATTGAGAAGCGACAAATAATGGAACAACAGACCGCTTTGAACGCAGACGATTATGTCATTCGGGTGCTTGATTCGCCGCTGGATGTGGATGCCAGTGCCTGGAACCGGCTGTTGTATGCCCAAAGCCTGCCGACACCCTTCATGCGCCATGAGTTCCTCAGTGCCCTGCATACCAGCGGTTGCGCAACCGCCGATACCGGCTGGACACCGAGATTTTTTCTGCTGGAGCGCCTGGGCAAGTTGCGGGCGGCCTGCGTGATTTACCTCAAATCACATTCCCAAGGTGAATTTGTCTTTGACTGGGGCTGGGCCCGCGCCTACTCGCAGCACGGGCTGGCCTACCACCCCAAGGCGGTTTGCGCCGTGCCCTTCATTCCCGTGCCAGGCACCCGGCTGCTGGCCACATCGCAGCCAGAGCGCCAGATGCTCGCCAATGTGCTGATTGACTGGTGCGGGCAGCAGCAACTCACCGGCCTGCACAACCTGTTTGCCAGCGACGAGGACATTGCCGCCTTTCAACAGGCCGGCATGTTGCTGCGCCATACCGTACAGTTCCATTGGACCAATACCGAGCCGGGTTACGCCAGTTTTGACGGTTTTCTGGCCACCCTGTCGCAAGACAAACGCAAGAAAATCCGCCAAGAGCGGCGCAAGGTGGCCGAGGCAGGCGTGAGCTTTCGGGTGCTGCAGGGCAACGAGATCAACACCGATGACTGGAATTTCTTCTTTCACTGCTACGAACGTACCTACCTGGAGCATGGCAACCCACCCTATTTCAACCACGCCTTCTTTGCCCGCATGGCCGACCAGATGCAGGAGGACTGGCTGCTGTTTATCGCCCTTCAACAGGGTCAGCCAATTGCTTCAAGTTTAGTAGCTATCAACGCAAGCTGCATAAGCGCTGGACATCAAAAAGATTTAAAAAATTCGTTCAAGGTGGCCTATGGCCGCTATTGGGGTGCGCTCAAGCGGGTGGACTGCCTGCACTTTGAAGCCTGTTACTACCAACCGCTGGCCTGGTGCATCACCAACGGCTATCAGCGCTTTGAAGGCGGTGCCCAGGGCGAACACAAATTGGCGCGCGCCCTGTTGCCCGTCACCACCACCAGCGCCCACTGGCTGGCGCATCCGCAGTTTTTTTCCGCGGTGAACAACTTTTTGACGCAAGAGCGCGAAGGGATCAGCCGCTACGTGGATGAACTGGAGCGGCATAGTCCGTTCAAAGCGCAGACCACCCCATGAAGTTTCGCGGCTTGGACGACTGTGGGTGCTGCTCGGCAACTGGACAGGGCGACCCCTCATGCTGAAGTACCAGAAATCGGGGCCACCCTGTCTGGCTGCTACGCCGATGCCATAGAGGGTGCGCAAGAGCAGCTTGAATACCGCAAGCTGTACGTCAACGGGCGTTTAACGGATGGCGATGACATGAATCATGCCAAGTTCGTGGCATTAATATGTCAAATTGGCCTGTAGCCTATGTTTCATTTCTAGCTCAGAGATTGAGTGTTCCCGCAACGCAAGTTACACAGTTTCCACCAACCGTGATGCCACCGTCGTCCACGCGAACCATCACTCGACCATCTCTCAACGCATTGCCCCTGCGCGGCCAGGTAACTCTTGCCAATTGCAGGGATCAGGCCTCGCTCGCGAAGAAATACGGCAATGCTGCCGTTTCCGCTGCCACATACTGGATCTTCATTGATGCCACACGAGGGTGCGAACGATCGCACTTCAATCGCCTTATCGCCTTCCTCATACCTTGCGAATACAGACAATCCGGTGGCGCCCAGTCACGCCCGATTCTTGACGAGAAATTCATTCACAGCGCGATCCGTGGCCTGGCTGGTGCTACGGTCGACTCACTACGCCGGACACGCAGCAGGGGTCAGGAACTTTGCCAGGCACAGGATTTTTTAGCCAACATCTAGGCTGTCCGCCCTGTTTTGTGTTCGGCTTGACATACGTCCAAGCCCTGCAGTTCTGTGTTTGAAGACACTCTGCTTGGCACGCAGCCGGATCGGCCAGGGGTAGATCCAGGCTTCGAATGTCATAACCCATCATGTCGGTATTGGCCTCCATGGAGCCTACCGACACACCGGGACTGACGACAACAGTTTCTTGCGGCGGTGCAATGCCCGCAACGTCAGTATGGCAGCGGTACATACGACCGGGGTTGGCTCCTCCTGTGCAGTTCTCAGCGCGAACACTCTTGACGGTACAGCCGGGTGGAGACATCACACGTGGGGTGGCATTGTCCCAGCAGACCGCAGCCAAGCCAGCGTGTGGGCTGTCGCAAACCTGCGGATTCGGCAACATGCCCAGGGATCCGCCCGCAATGTCATTGCCAGGACAATCGCCAATGCCAACATATATCCAGGAACCAACTTGAACTCCTGACACCGCAGGCGGATTGACAGCAGCGACTTCGGTCAGCACATGGGTAATTGCAGGATTGGGAAGAAACGGCCCGCTCAGCACCATCCCACCACCTTGTCGGCCACTCGACAGAAAACGGGTGATGGCCTGATTGGACGCGTTGTAGAAAACCACCTTTGCGCCTTCCAGCCCCCAATGATCTTCATTGGGGTTGGAATAACCCTGGATTCGCCCGTTGGGCAACAACTGGATGCGTGCTGCCAGTACTGTGCCATCGGCACGGCCGAACCGCCAAATTGTCCCGGTCGGAAATACGGCAGGCACGGCAACGGGAGCGGCTGCCGCTACTAGACGGTAATGAATCCTGACATTGGCATTGATGCCCCCATCGACATGCGCGTAGTAAGTGCCGGGCGGTAGCGCCAGTTGCGTAAGCGGCAACGACGTTGTTTGGTTATTCACAAGGCTGTAGATCGAGCCGTTTCCGTTGCGGTTAAAGTAATATACGTTGCCGCTGCGACGATCGTCGCTGCTGATTCCCCAAGCCTGGTCATGGATCTGCGTGCGGGTAGTGCAGCGAATCCCTGCCTTAAATTGATCAAAAGTAAACCCTTGGGCTATCTGCCCCGCTGGCACCACAAAGCGCTCATTGTGCGGATTACATGCCGGATCAATGGACGCCTGCACGGTGTAGCTCTGGGCAAAAGCAGGAGCAGCAGCAAACAAGCCTATGACGGTGATCAGCCAGTTCAGTAAATAGCTCAAACAGCGCTTGAACGAACCTGGATTCACTTTGAGAACAGATTTCATGGAACCTCCATCATTCAAATCTGGTTACGACTGCCAACGGCCAGCGAAGCAACAAACGAAGGCGGACTGTTTTGCGCAAACGGCACCCCCACTCCGGCAAGTCGTGAAATTGCGGGAAGCATTTTTTTGATGAAACAACCAGTGCAAATTAGCATGACCCTCTCCTTCAACACGAACAGTAGGCAAGGCACCCACGGCTTCATGCTAGAAGTTTGGCTCATTTGCATATTGTCCAATGTCAACGAAGTTGATTTGATCCGGGCAGTCCAGACGGCCAAACCAGGGTTCGTGACGCTGCTGTCGGACCAGATGCAGGGCAATCGGTAGCGTTGGCTAATAAGCGGTGTTGAGATCGATAATTCCCTCCATGAGAATCAATCTGGTCACCCCCTTCGCAGAAAAAGACGCTGTCAAAGCACTGGGAGCACGTTGGGATGCCACCAAGAAGTGCTGGTGCATCGTCGATGTGGCCGATTTCACGCCATTTAAGCGATGGATTCCGAATATGGAGACTGCAATGGATGTGCCTGGCGGCGCTGCAAAACCGGCAAAACCGAAGTTCACACCTCCACCAGCCTTTGCGGCCACACAGCGTAAGTCACCTAACGATAAAGCTGATTCCGGCTGCCATGTGTTGCCTTGGAATGATTACGTTCACACGGCTACGGCGTAGCCTGCTTGCACTGGATTGGCAAGCTCACTTCAATTGGGCATCTGCTGTCGTCCATTGGCCGCCGATCTCAATCACATCGTGCGCCAAGCCATCCGAGTCAACCACCCTGTGCAAGTAGCTGTAAGCCACCCGCCACTGTGAACTACCGCATTGCAGCGTCACCGTCTTGTCGTTCAGGCGAATGACCTTCCCAGTTCTCTGATGCTGGTCACGGTCAAGAAAACCAACGGTTTCGCCAATAGCGACCTCATTGCGACCCAGCCCCTGGGATTTGTGTTCGCGGATCTGAACATCGGCACCGTCGAGGTTGATGGCAGCATAGGACATGACCCAAGTCTTGCCCTCGTCCAAGTCAAGTAAGACAACTTGTTTACGACGTAACTCAACGACTTTGCCTCGTTTGAGTGCATTGCCTTGAATATCGAAATACCTCACCTCTTGTCCGACCTGGATTCTGGCCTGGATCGGTTGGAGCCATTTGGGGTCGTCCAGCACTCGGTCAATGGCGGCACGCATTCTGTACAGATCGAAAGCCGAGGCTTGATTCAGTGATTTGATGACATCGGAAAAGTTCATGGAGAAGATTGGTTTGACCAGCGAGGGGGTCAGTATCCTGCATCCCAGGGTCAGCAAGAGACCCATTGCTGATAGCCAGCTTGTTAACCTTTAAGATAACTCACCCATCCGCCGTTTTCAATTGCAGTCCGCGTCTCTCATGCGTCATCCCAAGAGTTTGTGACATTGGTAAAGTAATGCCCGCTGTAGGATGGCCGCAGCGCCAGATTGTGTTCTGCTCGGATTTTGTTTTCGGTGATCGGTTCATCGACATGGGGTCCAAGGCCAACGGTTCGTGCCTCTTCTTCTGCTGCGCCCGAGTTATCCTTTAATTTCCCGCTGTAAGCCCTGTATGACGCGCCGTGAATGTCGTGCAGCGCATGGATCAGTTCATGTGCCAAGGCAATGAATGGTGGCCTTTGTACCCCGTCGCACACAAGTTTGTTGTAATCCCAATTGACTGTGCAGGAAGTTCCTTCGCCGGCTGTGTACTTCATGAAGTTATTGCCGGATTGTTTGATAGCCAAACTTTTGTTCGAATCCTCTGGAGATTCCGAACTGCCGCCCCCTTTCTTGGCGGTAATTGTGACTCTTAACGCGCCATCACGCATTGCAGAGATCGAAGCAATGCTGCGCAGCAGACCTTTGCCGACTGGTTTGGAACTGATCGTGTTCAGTGCTGTCGCTGTCGTGTGAAAAAATGAAGAATGTTTTCCCCACACGTTTGTTCGGATATAAATTCCAGGATAATTAATATTCCAAAGTATTTTTGCCATATTGACTCTTTCGGGTTTAAATAATAAATAATAAATTTACATATTTTATCGAATTAACTTTATGTTATTTTTATCCAGGCAAATCAATCAAACCAGCATTTTTAAATATAAAGAAGACCGAAAATCTGACTGGCTTGCCATGACTCACTCTGTCAGTTTCACCAAAAGTGGAACGGATAACGGATAAGCCAGTACGCATAAGTTTTCTACGTCATTTCTAGTGGTTTTCACAGAAGAGGGCCGAACATCTGAAGTATGAAACTTTTGTGTGACAGCTTAAGCCATTCAACCGCCTCAAAGCCAGTCGCTACCGCGTGATTCATGGCGAGCCACCACCAAAATGTGCCTGACGACAGGGCCATCTACGGCACGACTCTTAGTGGTCCAGTTGGCAGGCGTTTTCCTGATGGATTTACGGCTTCGGTGAGATTCAGATTGCCAACCCTTGAATAGTTCTCACGTGTCGATTAGATGACATTTATAGCGTTCTCGGCCGTTTTGGTTCAGTGTTTTTTTTCAAACCTGCCACGGCGATGTCGTGTCAACAGGACCGGTTGACCCAGCAGTGAGAATATGTGGGGTGTCCCTAAGTTGCCAGCACATCGCCCCATCAGCAACGGACTGCCACTTACGCCTGCACTACCCGCTGCGTCTGCACGCCAAGCCCCTCCACGCCCAAGCGCATGGTTTGCCCGACGCGCAAAAATACCGGCGGCTTTTGCCCCATGCCCACACCGGGTGGCGTGCCAGTTGAAATCACATCACCGGTTTGCAAACTCATGAACTGGCTCAGGTAGCTGATCAGAAATGGCACCTGATAAACCATGGTGGCGGTGCTGCCGTTCTGATAACGCTTGCCATCGACTTCGAGCCAGAGTGTCAGCGCCTGCGGATCAGGCACCTCGTCGGCCGTCACCAACCAGGGCCCCAGCGGCGCAAAGGTGTCGCAGCCCTTGCCCTTGTCCCAGGTGCCGCTGCGGTTGAGTTGGTAGTCGCGCTCTGACACATCGTTCATGACACAATAACCCGCCACATGCTTCATCGCATCGGCCTGCGCGATGTAACGCCCGCCCTGCCCGATCACCACCGCCAGTTCTACCTCCCAGTCGGTCTTCTGCGACCCGCGCGGAATCTGGACGGCATCATCAGGCCCCATCAGCGCACTGGTCCACTTGCCAAACAGCACCGGCTCGGGTGGCACCGGCAGACCCGACTCGGCGGCATGGTCGGCGTAATTCAAACCAATACAAATGCACTTGCCAACCTGCGCGACACAAGCGCCTAACCGAAAATCCTGCTGCGGCACCCCCGCCACCAGCGGCAAGGCCGCGAGATCGAGCAAGCGCAGACGCGCCAGACCGTGAGGCAACAAAACCTCTGCCCCGATATCGCCGACCAGCCCGGTCAAATCGCGCACCCGCCCCTGCCCGTCGAGCACCCCGGGCTTTTCCTGCCCCAAAGGACCATAACGCAACAGCTTCATCAGCAACTCCTCGGTTCGCACCCCGCCAAAACAATAACGCCCACTGGCACAAGCCAGCAGGCGCTTCAAAATATGTAGCTGTTAGCGCTTATTCCATAAGGGCTGTCGGCCAAAATCAACCCAAGGACTTCTGGTAGTTGGCGATGCCTTCCATAATCTCCTGCCTGGCCGCCTCCGGCCCTTCCCAACCCAAAATCTTGACCCACTTGCCGTCCTCAAGGTCCTTGTAGTGCTCAAAGAAGTGGGCAATGGTTTTGAGGCGGGTCGGACTCAAGTCTTCCGGCTTGTGCCAGCGCGAATAGAGCGACAAAATCTTCGGGATCGGCACCGCCAGCACTTTGCCATCAATGCCGGCCTCGTCTTCCATCTTCAAGATGCCAATGGCACGGCAAGTCACCACCACACCCGGAATCAGCGGCATGGGTGTTACCACCAGCACATCCACCGGATCACCGTCACCACTGATGGTGTGGGGTACATAACCATAATTGGTCGGGTAATGCATGGCCGTGCTCATGAAACGGTCAACAAAAATGGCGTGGGTATCGTGGTCAACCTCGTACTTGACGGGGTCAGCATTCATCGGAATTTCGATGATCACATTGAATATTTCGGGGGCATTGACACCGGGGGTGACGTTATCTAAGGACATAGTGATAGAGAGTTGGATGAGGTCAGAAACACTCCGGATTAACCCCGATTTTACTTACTCGCCACTTGCGCAGCCGCAAAACGCATTGTTTTGGCGTTAAAGTCGCTGCGTTGGCCAATCGTCAATGACGGGCATTGCCAGATGCCGGGGGGCGAGGAAGCAACGCATCGGTGATGCCGACATGCCTTGCATCACAAACTCGCGAAACAACCTCAGGAGAACCTATTTATGACAGGCAATTCAGCGCTGATCTTGGCGCTTATCTGCGGCTTGATCGCCGTCGGCTACGGCTTTTGGGCTCGAAGCTGGATTCTTTCTCAGGATGCTGGTAATGCGCGCATGCAGGAAATTGCCGCAGCCATTCAGACCGGTGCAGCGGCGTATTTGGCGCGCCAGTACAAAACCATTGCCATGGTCGGTGTGGTGTTGACGATACTGATCGCGCTTTTTCTGGACAGTTTGAGCGCTGTCGGCTTTGTGGTGGGTGCCGTTCTGTCAGGAGCTTGTGGCTTTATCGGCATGAACGTCTCGGTACGTGCCAACGTTCGCACCGCCCAGGCGGCCACCAAAGGCATTGGCCCGGCGCTTGACGTGGCTTTTCGCGGTGGTGCCATCACCGGCATGCTGGTGGTGGGATTGGGCCTGCTGGGCGTGACCGGGTTTTACTGGTTCCTTACCGCAGGTGGCGTGCCGACAGATAGCAAAGCCTATGCAGCACTGTTGAACCCGCTGATTGGTTTTGCCTTTGGTTCCTCGCTGATTTCAATCTTCGCCCGTCTGGGCGGGGGCATTTTTACCAAAGGCGCTGACGTGGGCGCTGACCTGGTCGGCAAGGTTGAGGCCGGCATCCCGGAAGACGACCCGCGTAACCCGGCGGTGATTGCCGACAACGTGGGCGACAACGTGGGCGACTGCGCCGGTATGGCCGCCGACCTGTTTGAGACCTACGCCGTGACCCTGATTGCCACCATGGTGCTGGGTGCCCTGCTGGTGACCGGTGCCGGAGCCAACGCAGTCCTTTACCCGCTGGCCCTGGGTGCGGTGTCGATTGTGGCTTCCATCATTGGCTGCTTCTTTGTCAAGGCCTCCCCCGGCATGACCAACGTGATGCCGGCCCTTTACAAAGGCCTGGCGGTGGCCGGTGTGTTGTCACTGGTGGCGTTTTACTTTGTCACACAAAGCCTGTTTCCGACGGCGATCACGCTGGCCGACAAGACCGTGATCAGCGCCGGCAGCCTGTTTGCCTCTTGTGCGGTTGGCCTGATCCTGACCGCCGTACTGGTCTGGATCACCGAGTATTACACCGGCACCCAGTACCAACCGGTGCGCCATATTGCGGAAGCCTCCACCACCGGCCACGGCACCAACATCATTGCCGGTCTGGGCGTTTCCATGCGTTCCACCGCCTGGCCGGTGATGTTTGTCTGCCTGGCGATCTACACCGCCTACGACGTGGCCGGCCTCTATGGCATTGCGATTGCGGCGACTTCCATGCTCAGTATGGCCGGCATTGTCGTGGCACTCGACGCTTACGGCCCGATCACCGACAACGCTGGCGGCATTGCCGAAATGTCCGAAATGCCCAAGAGCGTGCGTGACATCACCGACCCACTCGACGCAGTGGGCAACACCACCAAGGCCGTCACCAAGGGTTATGCCATCGGTTCTGCCGGTCTGGCTGCGTTGGTGCTGTTTGCCGACTACACCCACAAGCTCGATGCCTATGGCAAAACCATTACTTTTGATCTGAGCAATCCGATGGTCATCATCGGCCTGTTCATTGGCGGCATGATTCCCTACCTGTTTGGTGCCATGGCCATGGAAGCGGTGGGCCGCGCCGCCGGTAGTGTGGTGGTTGAAGTGCGTCGGCAGTTTCGCGAGATCAAGGGCATCATGGAAGGCACGGCCAAGCCCGAGTACGACACAGCGGTGGACATGCTGACCACCGCAGCGATCAAAGAAATGATGATCCCCAGCTTGCTGCCGGTGGTTGTTCCGATTCTGGTTGGCCTGATCCTGGGGCCTGCAGCTTTAGGCGGTTTGTTGATGGGCACCATCGTGACGGGTTTGTTCGTGGCGATCTCGATGTGCACCGGTGGTGGTGCCTGGGACAACGCCAAAAAATACATTGAAGACGACAACTTTGGCGGCAAGGGCTCTGAAGCCCACAAAGCTGCTGTCACGGGCGACACCGTGGGTGACCCCTACAAAGACACCGCCGGCCCGGCGGTCAACCCGCTGATCAAGATCATCAACATCGTGGCGCTGCTGATCGTGCCGGTGATGATGAAGCTCCACGGCGGCTGAGACGCTGCGCCCCCTGTCAAAAAATCCGCCAGGTGCGGATTTTTTGGGGTCCTTTCAGCCTGACAATGCGGCCATGTTGCGTGGTTTGATCACATTGATGCTTTGGCTGCTGTCCGGTTGCACCAGCCTGCTGCCCAGGGTCCAAAGCGAATCCTCCCCTTTCCTCAGCTTTGACCAGGCCAGCGCAGCCATTGACGCACTGGTCCCCATGAAAAGCACCGTCAGCGCGCTGGTTCAACTTGGCATCGACCCGGTCAAGCAACCCAACACCAACATCCTGACGCACGCCGACATCGTGCGTCGCTTTCTGCCCAGTCAACTGCTCAAGCGCGAGGACCTCGACCCCGGCATCATCGCCTGCCTGGAGGCGCGTGATGCCTGTCGCGGCTGGGAAATCAATGCCGAGCGGGTGCTGCGCGCACGCACTGGCAGCTTCTGGACCGATTTCACCAATTTTTCCCGTCGCACCGAGACCACCGGCTGGCGCTTCAATGCGCTGGTGCTGCTGCTCGATGACGTGGTGGTGTACCGTGCCTGGGGTGGCCAACCCAGTTTGCATGAGCTTGAAGTCCGCACCAACCCGCTAGGACCGCTGCAAGACATCGGCCCTTCGTTGCTGACCAGCCACTAGACATAGCTGGCACAACAAAGCCCCTACTTTGAAAAGATGGTGGGCGTGACAAAATCCGGCTGTTGACTGGCACATGCCGTGGCTAGCCGTCAGCACCTTATTGACTCTGACCCTCCAGACGCAGCCCATGACGCAACGAGACACGCACCGCGTGATACCCCTGTTTGACCAGCGCACCGCCACGCTGGCCTGGCCCAGCACAGCGATAGGCACAGGTGCCCGTCTGCCCGCCACCGGGCTGCTGTCAGATCGCCGTGGCCGCCCCTTGCGAGACCTGCGCATCAGCGTCACCGACCGCTGCAATTTCCGCTGCAGCTACTGCATGCCCAAAGCCATTTTTGACAAGGACCACCCCTACCTGCCGCACGCGGCGCTGCTGTCCTTTGAGGAGATCACTCGCCTGACCCGCCAGTTTGTTGCCCACGGTGTGCAAAAAATCCGTCTCACCGGCGGCGAACCCTTGTTGCGCAAGAATCTGGAGCAACTGATTGAACAGTTGGCTGCACTGCGCACCCCCGAAGGGGGCCCGCTGGATTTGACCCTGACCACCAATGGTGCCCTGTTGGCACGAAAAGCCGCGACGCTCAAGGCCGCTGGCTTGCAGCGCGTCACCGTCAGCCTCGACAGCCTCGACGACGCGGTGTTTCGCAGCATGAACGACGTTGATTTCCCGGTGGCCGACGTGCTGGCCGGTATCGATGCTGCACGCGCCGCCGGCCTGGGGCCGATCAAAATCAACATGGTGGTCAAGCGTGGTAACAACGAGCAACAGATTTTGCCGATGGCGCGGCACTTCAGAAGCTCGGGGCTGGTGCTGCGCTTTATTGAATACATGGATGTGGGTGCCACCAATGGCTGGCGCATGAACCAAGTGCTGCCCTCAGCCGAACTGGTCCGACTGATCCATGCCGAACTGCCGCTGTTGCCACTACAGCCTGCCAACCCGGGTGAGACCGCCGAGCGCTGGGGCTATGCCGATGCCAACGGCAGGCACGACATCACTGCCGGTGAAATCGGTGTCATCAGCAGCGTGACACAAGCCTTTTGCGGCGATTGCAACCGCGCCCGACTCAGCACCGAGGGGCAGCTTTACCTGTGCCTGTTTGCCGGCCAGGGTTATGACCTGCGCAGCCTGCTGCGCGGCAACGCCTCTGATGCCGATCTGCTCAGTGCCATCGGCCACCTCTGGCAAAACCGCAGTGACCGCTACTCCGAGCTCAGGAGCGCCGTTGGGGCCGACACCGATTCCGCCACGCGACGCGTGGAAATGAGTTACATCGGAGGATGAATTGATCGTCGGCAACCACACCACTGCGCTGATCCTGCCCGGTGGACGCGGTTCGCGCCTGGGTAGAGGCGACAGCGCAGCGGGCTGCTGCTGGCGCGGGGCGGTGGAGCAACCAACCCAGACAATCGGTCAGATGCAGGCAGGCCGACTGCGCCGGCACCGACGTTTTTAATGCCAACACGCTGGCAGCACCACCACAACTCGAAGGCAACGCCCCATGCAAACACTGGAACACATCGCCCTGCAACTGGCTGGCTACGACCCGCAAGCCCTGAGCGCTGACATGGTCAACGCGTTTCTGGCCAAACTGGTGGTACCGCTGTCCGATGCCGAGTCCGTCCCCATTTTTCAGGCGCTGGGACGGGTACTGGCTCAGGACGTGATCTCGCCCCTGAGCGTGCCACCGCATGACAACTCGGCCATGGACGGTTATGCCTTTGACGGTGCGCAGCTCTTGCCAGAGCAAACCTTGTCACTCAGGGTGCTCGGCACCGCGCTGGCCGGCAATGCCTGGCAAGGCGGGGTGGCAGCGGGTGAATGCCTGAGGATCATGACCGGGGCCATCATGCCTGCGGGCCTCAATACGGTGGTGCCGCAAGAACTGGTCAGCAGCGCGGGCGACAACATCACCATCCCGGCTGGCATGCTGCAAGCGGGTGACAACCGCCGATTCAAGGGCGAAGACCTGATGCAGGGCCAGGCTGCGCTTCTAAAAGGCGAGCTGCTGACGCCCGCTGCACTTGGGCTGGTGGCCAGTTTGGGTCTTCAGGCCGTGCCCGTACTGCGGCGCCTGAAGGTGGCCTACTTCTCGACCGGTGATGAAATCCTGAGCCTGGGCCAGCCACCACGCGAAGGGGCCGTGTATGACAGCAACCGCTACACCGTGTTTGGCCTGCTGACCCGGCTTGGCTGCGAGGTGATCGACCTCGGTGTCGTGCGCGATACGCCGGCGCTGCTGCAAGCGGCCTTTGTGCAGGCCGCCCACCAGGCCGATGTGATCATCACCAGCGGGGGCGTGAGCGTGGGTGAGGCCGACTACACCAAGATGATCATGAAAAAGCTCGGCGATGTGGCCTTTTGGAAAGTCGCCATGCGTCCGGGCCGACCCATGGCGGTTGGCCAGATTATGCGAAACAAATTGGCTTCTAGCGCTTACCCCGTCTGCACAGACAGCTATGAACATAATAGCAAATCAGAAGGCTCGGCGATCCTCTTTGGTCTGCCCGGCAACCCGGTGGCGGTCATGGTGACCTTTCTGGCTTTTGTCCGCCCGGCTTTGCTGCGCATGATGGGCTGCACCGCCAGCAAGCCGCCCCTGCTCAAGGCATGCAGCAGCGAAGCCATCCGCAAGAAGCCCGGACGCACCGAGTACCAGCGCGGCATCGTCAGCACCGCACCCGATGGCACGCTGCAAGTCAAAACCACCGGCAACCAGGGCTCAGGCGTGTTAAGTTCGATGGTGCAGGCCAACGGACTGATCGTGCTGCACCACAGCCAGGGTCATGTGACAGCCGGCGACACCGTGGATGTGATGATGTTTGACGGCGTGATTTGATCAAAACCGGATGGTGAAGTTGGGTCTTTGAATTCAAGCGGCCTGCACGTGGTCGCCTGCTGCGGGTGCCTTGTTCGGCCCCGGGGCGTGTTTGCGGGCCAGCAGCGTGTACATGGTCGGCACCACAAACACCGTCAGCAGGGTGCCCAGGCTCATGCCCCCCACTATCACCCAGCCAATCTGATGTCGGCTTTCAGCGCCAGCACCGGTGGCGATGGCCAGCGGCACAGCTCCCAGCACCATGGCACCGGTGGTCATCATGATCGGGCGCAGGCGCTGCGCCGCTGACTGCTGAATCGCCGCCAGCGTCTCCATGCCCTGCTCGCGCAACTGGTTGGCGAACTCGACGATCAAAATGCCGTGCTTGGTGATCAGGCCCACCAGCGTGATCAGGCCGATCTGGCTGAACACGTTGAGCGTACCCCCTGAAAATTTCAGCGCCAGCAGCGCACCCGCCATCGACAGCGGCACACTGAACATGATCACAAACGGGTCAACAAAGCTCTCAAACTGGGCCGCCAGCACCAAAAAGATGAACAACAAGGCCAGGGCAAACACCAGCGTCAGCGACTCTGATGACTTCTTGAACTCGCGACTGATGCCGTTCAAGTCGGTGGCATAGCCGGGTTTCAGCACTTTCTGTGCCGTGGCATCCATGAAGTTCAGCGCCTCACCCACAGAATAGTCAGCGCTCAGGTTGGCCGTGATGGTGGCTGAGCGGCGCTGACCAAAGTGGATCAACTCACGCGGCACCACCACCTCGCGGATCTTGACCAGGGCCGACAGCGGAATCAGCTCGGCCCCCTTGCCACGGACAAAGATCTTTTCAATGTCATCCGGGGTGTCACGGCCACTCGGGTTGGTCTGCACGATCACGTCATATTGTTCACCATCACGCTTGTAGCGCGTCACCTTGCGGCCCCCCAGCATGGTCTCGATGGCGCGCGCAATCAGGTCCACGCCCACCCCCATGTCGGCGGCACGCTCACGGTCCACCTCGAGCTTGATCTCGGGCTTGTTCAGACGCAAATCGGTATCCACCTGCACAAAACCCGGATTCTTGGCCAGTTCGTCCTGGAAAACGCGCAAGGTCTGCGCCAGGTTCTGGTAACTCTCGGAGGTGATGAGGACAAATTCGATGGGACGACTGCTGAAGCCTTGTCCCAGTGAGGGTGGTGTGATCGGAATCGCCGTCACCCCGGACAGACTCGACACGCGTGGCGTCATGGTGCGTGCCATCTCTAATGTGCTGCGCTGGCGTTGTTCCCACGGGGTGGCACGAAAGAAAATATTGCCCTGCGACACCGTCGGGTTGCCAATGGTGGAAAAAACCCGGTCAAACTCGGGGTAATCCTCGGCGATGCGCTCGATGCTTTTGGCATAGCGGTCGGTGTAAGCCAACGTGGCCCCGTCGGGTGCATTGATACGCGCCAGCACCACACCCCGGTCTTCCAGCGGCGAGAGTTCGCGCTTGAGCTCACCCAGCGCCCACCACGAGACCAGGCCACTGCCCACCATCACCAGCAGCACCAGGTAGCGCCGCTTGAGTGACCAGGCCAGCATCGTGCTGTAGCTTCGGGTGGCCCACTCCAGCAGGCGCTCCATGTGTGAATCAAACCAGGTCGGGCTAGAGTTGTGGCGCAGCAACTGCGACGACAATATCGGCGACAAGGTTAACGCCACCAGCCCCGAAATCACCACTGCACCCGCCAGCGCCAGCGCAAACTCCGAAAACAATCTGCCGGTGCGCCCCGGCGAAAAGGCCAGCGGCGCGTAAACGGCTACCAGCGTCATGGTCATGGCCACAATGGCAAAGCCGACTTCGCGCGCACCCTTGATCGCCGCCTGAAACGGTGGCAGACCCTCTTCAATGTGCCGGTAGATGTTCTCCAGCATCACAATGGCATCGTCCACCACCAGACCAATGGCCAGCACCAGTGCCAGCAGCGTCAGGGTGTTGATGCTGAACCCGGCCAGCGCCATCATCGCAAAAGTGCCAATCAGCGCCACCGGAATGGTCACCAAGGGGATCAGCGAGGCGCGCAGGGTGCGTAAAAAAACAAAAATCACCAGCGCCACCAGCACTGCGGCCTCAACAATGGTGCGAAACACCGCCTTGATCGACTGGTCAATAAACACCGAGTTGTCGTTGGCCACCTCGATCTGCACACCCGGTGGCAAATCGCGCCGCAGTTTGTCCAGCAGGCCCATCACCCCGGCGGCCAGCTCCAGCGGGTTGGCAGTGCTTTGTCGTACCACCCCGACCCCAATCGAATCGCGACCATTGAGCCGCACAAACGAGCGTTCATCCACTGGCGCTTGCTGCACCCGAGCCACATCGGCAATGCGAATGGGCTGCCCATTGACGGTGCGGATCACCACCTGGGCAAACTCACCCGGGCGTTGCAGGTCGGTCGCCGCAGTCACATTGAACTCGCGTTGTGTGCTTTCGATGCGACCGGCCGGCACTTCCAGGTTGGAGCGGCGCAACGCGTCTTCCAGGTCTTGCACGGTCAGCTTGTAGGCCGCCAGCTTGTCCGGGTCAACCCAGATGCGCATGGAAAACTTGCGCTCACCCAGGATATTGACTTCGGCAGCACCAGGGGCGGTTTGCAATAGGGGTTTGACCAAGGTATTGGCGATCTCGGAGAGTTGCAGCGCGTTATGCGTGTCAGAACTCAATGCCAGAAAAATCACCGGAAACGATTCCGCCTCAACCTTGGCAATCACCGGCTCGTCAATGCCTTGCGGCAGGCGCTGGCGCACCCTGGTGACCTTGTCGCGCACGTCGGCAGCCGCCGCATCGGCATCACGGCTCAGCACAAACTTGACCGAAATCTGGCTGCGCTCCTGGCGGCTGGTGGAGGTGATCACATCGACACCTTCGATGCCCGAGAGGGAGTCTTCCAGCACCTTGGTGACCTGGGTTTCCATCACCTCACTGGAAGCGCCGGTAAAGATGGTGGTGACCGACACCACCGGTTCGTCGATCTTGGGGTATTCGCGCACCGTCAGGCGGTTGAATGACACCGCGCCGATCAACACGATCAATAGCGATAAAACCGTCGCCAAGACCGGACGACGGATGGAAGTTTCAGCCAGTTGCATGGGGGCTCCTGAATCAGGAAGCGCTGGCGCTGGGCTGAGCCTGGCCCGGGCCAGCAGCACTGGCGGGCGGGCCAGCAGCAGAAGCCGCCCCGCCAGGCTTGCCCGTGCCAGGTTTGCCAAGTTCAACGATACGCAGCGGCGAGCCGTCTTTTTGCAGCCGCTGCTGGCCGGCCACCACCACCGTGTCGGCGGCGCTCACGCCTTCGGTGATTTCCACCTTGCCCAAGCGCCGCACCCCGAGCTTGACCTCCTGGCGCAGCGAGACCCACAGGGTGTCGGCTGGCAGCTTGTCGGCACCAGGCACCGCCGCAGGTGCCACCACCTTGATGACAAACTGGCGACCACCTTGCGGCACAATGGCCTCTTCGGGCACCACCAGGGCCGATTCATTCACCGAAAACACCGTGGTGGTGCGGGCAAACATGCCTGATCGCAGTGACTGGCCGCCACCAGTCGGACCCGCATTGGGCAACACGGCGCGCACCCCGACCGAGCGGCCATTGGCATCAAGCAGCGGGTCGATCGCCTCAACCACCGCCTTGAAATTGCGGCCAGGCATGGCATCGAGCGTCATCTCAACACTTTGGCCCACCTGAAGTCGCCCGCCATAACGCTCGGGCAGGCGAAAGTCCACCATCATGGCGCGGGTGTCTTCCAGCGCCACCAGATCAGCGCCGTCTTTCACATAGTCACCGACATTGATCAGCCGAATGCCTGCCGTACCATCAAACGGCGCACGAAGAGCCATGCGGCTCAAGCGCGCCTGCGCCAAAGCCAGTTGCGCCTGGGCCACCTGCAGATTGGCAGCAGCGGTGTCAAGCGTTTGCTGGGCCACAAAATTGGCGGCCACCAGCTCCTGGGTGCGCTTGAAACTGGCTTGCGCAATCGCCAGTTGGGCCCGAGCCTGCTGCACCTCGGCCTGCTGCAACCCATCGTCGAGTTGCACCAGCAATTGGCCCTTGCGCACCCCCTGCCCGTCCTTGAACCCGAGCGCGGCGACGCGCCCCAGCACTTCCGGGCGCAGCATGACGCTTTGCCGGGCGCGCAGGCTGCCGACCGCCTGTGCGTCGTCGCGCAGGGACTGCACCAGCACCCGGGCCACCTCGACCCCCGCCACCCGGGGTGCACCCGGCGCACCTGGGGGCTTGGCGGATGCCCGGTCCGCCACAGTGATCTGGTTCGGCACCAAAGGGCGCGACTGCAGCCACCAGGCGGCAGCGCCGGCCAGCGCCATTCCGACAACAGCCAGCACCAGAAAAGAGAGCCTTCGGGTCATAAAATTCTTTCCAATCAGCGATGCTTCAGCACCATTTCCACACCCTGGTTGGCCAGCTGGTCGGCCCGCTCGTTGCCGGCATGTCCGTTGTGCCCACGCACCCAGTGCCATTCAATCTGGTGTCCGCCGCCATTCACCAGCGCATCCAGGCGTTGCCACAAGTCGACGTTTTTCACCGGGGCCTTGGCTGCTGTCTTCCAGCCGCGGGCCTTCCAGCCAGGCAACCACTGGGTCATCCCCTTGAGGACATACTGGCTGTCCACATGCAGGGCGACCTGACACGGGCGCTTCAGCGCAGCCAGTGCCTCGATCACGGCCAGCATTTCCATGCGGTTGTTGGTGGTGCCCAGCTCGCCACCGTACAACTCCTTTTGGGCATCGTTTGACTTCAGCAACGCACCCCAGCCCCCGGGTCCGGGGTTGCCCTTGCACGCACCGTCGGTATAGATTTCAATCACATTCACCGGTCTGACCTCATTCATATTTCTTGATACTTTTCTGACTTCCAGCCCTTGTCGGACCTGCGCTATTAGCTACTGATATCGGAGCACCAGAGAGTCGTCTGGCGGACTTCCAGCCAGGATTGAGCAGCGTCATGCCACGCACCCGCTTGACCGCCACCAAAAAGTAGACTGCCCCGAGTATCGGCCACCAGCGTGCCCCCACCGTGTCCATCCAGCCAAATCGCTGCAACCAGGCCTGGCTTGAAAAAGCCGGCCTCCAGCAACCAAAACGCCCCATCTCGATTTCCAGGCTCAGCAGACTCAGCCAGTCACGCAATCGCAGGTAACCAATGAACTCACCGGCTTCAGGCAAAAACATCCGATCCACACCAAAGCGCCGGTAGACATGTGCCCGCTTTTGCCGAAATCCCCACAGACTCAAAGGGTTCAGGCCGCTGATCACCACCCGTCCATCAGGCACCAGCACACGCGCCACCTCACGCAGCGCACCATGCGGGTCGGGCGTGAGTTCCAGCGCATGCGGCAGCACCAGCAAATCCAGGCTGTTGGCCGGAAACGGCAATGCCGAAAAGTCAGTCACCAGGGCGCGCCGATGGCCGCCCGCCAGACCGGTCAAGTCGGCATCGATGGCGCTCTGGGTGGCCAGCCAGCGGTGCGTCATGCGATTGGCATCCAGCGCATCAAGCTCGGGCAAACCCAGTTGCAAAGCATGAAAGCCAAACAGATTGGCCACGATGTCGGCCATTTGCGCGCGCTCCCACTCAAGCAGGTATTGGCCCGGTGCCGTGGCCAGCCACTGGTGCATCCCTATAATTTCATCGCTCATGAACTTAATTCCACTACCTGCTTTCAACGACAACTACATCTGGATGCTGCACGATGGGCAAAATGCCCTGGTGGTTGACCCGGGCGAGTCGTCAGTGGTTTTTGACGCACTCCAGCAACTCGGGCTCAAACTGGAAGCGATTCTAGTCACGCACCATCACGCTGACCACACGGCAGGTGTCGCCGACTTGCGTCAGGCCACCGGTGCCCGGGTTTTTGGCCCGCTGAATGAACGCATGCCTGAACCGATCAGCCGCCTGCGCGACGGCGCTGTGATGGCACTGCTGGGCCTGCGCCTCGAGGTACTCGATGTGCCGGGCCACACCGCCGGGCATATTGCCTACCTGACACAGCCTGCAGGGCAAGCGCCGATCCTGTTTTGTGGCGACACGCTGTTCAGCGCCGGATGTGGGCGTTTGTTTGAAGGAACACCGGCCCAAATGTTCAATTCACTGTCTCGTCTGGCGGCCCTTCCAGATGCCACCCGGGTTTGCTGCGCCCATGAATACACCGCCAGCGGCCTGGTTTTTGCGCGCGCAGTCGAACCGGGTAACCAGGCGCTGATCACCTATCAGGTGCAGGTCGGCAGCCTGCGCGAGCGGCAACTGCCGACCCTGCCCTCGTCCATTGGCCTTGAAAAAGCCATCAATCCCTTTTTGCGCACACATGTTGACGCTGTCGTGGCATCCATTCGCCAGTTTGATGCCACTGCGCTCGACCCGGTCAGCGTCTTTGCTGCGCTGCGAACATGGAAGAATCAGTTTTGAAAAATTTGTCGGCTTGGTGCCTTTTGCTGGCTACGCTTTGGCTCAGTGGTTGCGCCGTTTCCGTGATCCATCCGCCAGGCAGCGCTGGCAGCACAGCGGTGTCACCCTCGCTGATCCCCTTTGTACCCAGTGAAGCGAGCGTGCCAGGACTGAAACCACCGGTTTACCCGGTCGGGGGCCTGCGACCGCTGTCGAGCGCCTCAGTCGATGCCTGGACAGTGCATGCCCTGACGCCACCAGCCGATATCTGGGACCGGATCCGACGCGGTTTTGCCATGCCTGATCTGGACGGTGAACTGGTGCGTGATCGCGAGCTGTGGTACAGCGGTCGGCCCGATTACATCGAACGCATGACTGAGCGCGGCCGTAAATACCTGTTTCATGTGGTGGAGGAGTTGGAGCGGCGCAATATGCCCACTGAACTGGCGCTGCTACCGTTTATCGAGAGTGCCTTCAACCCCGAAGCAGTCTCAAGTGCCAAGGCCACCGGCATGTGGCAGTTCATGCCCGCCACCGGTAAAACTTTTGAGCTCAAGCAGAACATGTTTCGGGACGACCGGCGCGATGTGCTGGCCTCGACCCGGGCAGCGCTGGACTATCTGCAAAAGCTCTACAACATGTTTGGTGACTGGCATCTGGCACTGGCCGCATACAACTGGGGTGAAGGCAGCGTTGGACGGGCCATTGCCAACAACAGGAAGGCCGGGCTTGATACCCGCTACACCGACCTGAAGATGCCGATGGAAACCCGGTTTTATGTGCCCAAACTGCAAGCTGTCAAAAATATCGTGGCAGCGCCAGGCTCACTCAACGTGCGCCTGCCGCTGATCGACAACCACCCCTATTTCCAGAGCGTCGATATTACCCGCGACATGGACGTGAGCGTGGCAGCCAAGCTCGCCGAGGTGTCACTGGAAGACTTCCGGGCGCTCAACCCATCCGCCTCGAAACCGGTGTTACTGGCAGCCGGTACACCCCAGATTTTGCTGCCCTGGGACAACGCCGCCCGGTTCCAGAGCAACCTGGAAGCCTATACCGGTGGACGGCTGGCAAGCTGGACCGCCTGGATCGCGCCCACCACCCTGAAACCTTCCGAGGTGGCCACACGCGTGGGCATGAGTGAATCAGAGCTTCGCGAAGTCAACCAGATTCCGCTGCGCATGCTGGTGCGCGCCGGCTCCACGTTAGTGGTGCGGCGGACCAACGGCATCAGCACCGATGTCAGCACCCATGTGGCGGACAACGGTCAACTGTCGCTGGCCCCTGAAGTGGTGCTGCGCAAGACCTTGGTCAAGGCCGGCAAGAAAGACAGCGTGGCTGCACTGGCCCAAAGGTACGCCGTGAATGCTTCAGCACTGGCAGACTGGAACAAGGTCAGCAGCACAGCCCTGTTCAAACCCGGTCAGAGTGTCACGCTGTTCCTGCCCGTCGAGCTCAGACCTGGCCGCACCGCCGTCACCAAGCCTGGCAAGGCGGTGCCAGTCAAGGCCGTTCCAGGCAAACCGGCGCTGAAAACCGTAGTCAAAAAAACTCCCAGGAAAAAGCCGACGCGTCAGGTCCGCAAATAGCCCTTGACAGCGCCCACCGCGGTCATCGCCGGTCGACCAGCGCGTGGGCAATCGTGCCCAGATCCACATACTCAAGCTCGCTGCCCACAGGCACACCCCGCGCCAGACGGGTCAGCTGCAAACCACGGGATTTGAGCCCCTCACCAATGACATGCGCAGTAGCCTCACCCTCGGCGGTGAAATTGGTGGCCAAAATCACCTCCTGCACCGTGCCGTCCAGCGCCCGGTCAAACAGCTTTTTCAGGCCGATGTCCTTGGGGCCAATGCCGTCCAGCGGGCTGAGCTTGCCCATCAGCACAAAATACAGGCCCTTGTAAGCACCCGTACGCTCCACCGCCGACTGGTCGGCCGGGGTCTCAACCACGCACAGCTTGCTGGTGTCACGGCGCACGTCCAGACAGGTGGCACACAACGCATGTTCCGCAAAGGTGTGGCAGCGTTCACAGTGCCGCACGTACTCTGCCGCCCGCGACAGCGCCTGCGCCAGGGTCTGCGCCCCGGTGCGGTTGTGCTGTAGCAGATGAAAAGCCATGCGCTGGGCCGACTTCACCCCCACGCCGGGCAGGCAGCGCAGCGACTGGATCAGGGTTTCAAGCGCGTTGCTGTCAGGCATGCAGGTCAGACACGCAGCGCGCGATCAAAACGGAAATTTCATGCCGCCCGGCAGGCTCGGCATGCCCGCCGTGATCTTGCCCATCTTCTCGGTCGAGGTGTCTTCAGCCTTGCGCACGGCGGCATTGAAGGCCGCTGCCACCAGATCTTCCAGCATATCCTTGTCGTCGGCCAACAGGCTAGGGTCGATGGTGACACGGCGCACCTCATGCTTGCAGGTCATGCAGACCTTGACCAGGCCGGCCCCCGACTCGCCAGTGACCTCAATCGTGCCCAGTTCGTCCTGTGCTTTTTTCATGTTGTCCTGCATCGCCTGCGCCTGCTTCATCAGGCCGGCGAGTTGTCCTTTGTTGAACATGGGTTTCCTTGCGTTGATTTATAAAAAATTGCCGGCATCTGCCGCCATGGCACCGCCGACCTCATGAGGCTTGATGCTGCCGGGCACGATTTTCGCCCCAAATTCGCGCATCATCGTCTGCACCAGCGGGTCGTCAAAAACGATTTTTTCAGCCGCCAGCTGGCGTTGCTGCGCCGCCGCCGCGTTGCGTTTGGCCGGACTATCGGTGACACGCCCAACTTCAGCCATCAGTTTCACCGGGTATCCCATCGCCGCCAGCGCCGCCGCCAGCCGGTCGCGACTGCCGCTCTGGTTGAGCGACTCGCGCTCAACCCGCAGCAGCCATTGGTCGGTATCACGCGCCACCAGTTGTGATTGCAGTGCCAGTTCACGCACCATGGCGCTGATCGACTCAGCGTCAATCAGCGACTGCACGGTGGCATGCCAGAAGTCACCCTCGCTGCTGGCAGCGGGTTGCACCCATCGATCCGGGTTCGGCATTTCGCGTTTTGAGTCACCTTGCAAACGTAACTCATACGCTTCAATTTTTGTAGCTGGCAGCGCTTTCCCGGTCTGGGCTGAAGGCTGATCTGGTGTTAAATCATGGATCGATGCAGCGGCCTCGGTCGGCCTGCCAGTCATCGCCAGCACCGGCAATAACCG
>JFJP01012148.1_pt1 | contig 29424 bp, 22 predicted proteins | sample 431651 | NCBI WGS metagenome assembly JFJP01 (sample SAMN02602958, study PRJNA72255) | Microbial mat metagenome, whole genome shotgun sequencing project. | biome: fresh water; feature: sink hole; material: water; isolation source: purple microbial (photo- and chemosynthetic) mats found in... | reverse complement strand
TCGCCTTCCACCGGCTGGATCTTCTCAACGATCTGGGGACGATACAGGGTTCCACCGTTGGCAATGGCTGCCATAAAACGTGCCACCTGAAGCGGAGTGACCTGCATGTCACCCTGGCCGATCGCCTGGTTAACGGCATTTATCTCCGTGGTCGGGTCGGTGATCTGACCGCTTTCCTCTTCCACCTGTTCGATACCCGTGGGGGCCCCAAGTCCAAAAGCGCGCGCCATCTTTGCGACATCGGTCTTGCGGTCATAGTTGAACAAGTCAAGTCCAATGTGCCAGAAATATGGGTTGCAGGAACGCATCAAACCTTCCTGCAGGGTCAACAACCCGGAAGGCTGGGTGGATGAGTCATCGCAAAAATCACCAACCGCAATGGCGTCCTGGCAGTGCTGCCAGGTCCAGTCATAGAGGATGGGATCGCCGAGTTCCTTGAATTCGTATTGACAATCATAGGTGGTATCTTTCAGATAAAGTCCACTTTCCAATGCCGCAAAAGTGGTAATGGGCTTGAATGCCGATCCAAGCGGAAATTGTCCCTGCGTGGCACGGTTGAGGAGCGGCTGGTTGTTGTTATTCAACAATTGGGTCAAGGCAATATTATTGGTATTGGTCGGCTCAAACAGGTTGGGGTCGAAATCCGGTCCCGAAGCCATGGCAATGATACGTCCCGTGTCCACTTCCATCACAACAATGGCGCCGCGGAAATATTCGATCGCCTGCTGGGCATAGTATTGCATGTTCTGGTCGATCGTCAGGTAGACCGAATCTGCAGGCTGTGCGCTGGATTGCCCAAGGGTCGAAACGATCTGTCCGTTGGGACTGACCACGCGCAGGATCCCTCCATGCTGACCGGCAAGATAATCCTCCGCCCATTTCTCAATGCCCGCCTGCCCCACCTTTTCACTGCCGTTGTAACCAAGGCGGCGATATTCATCCAATTGTTCGGGAGAAATGGACAGGGTGTAACCGACCGCCTGCGGCGCAAGTCCGGTTCTAAAATAATAGCGGGATTCATAATCGGTATACACCAATCCGCCCGGACTGATGGAGAGCAAACGTTGGGCTTCGTCGCGGGTGCCTTCGCACATGGGCAAATACCAGCCTGGACCAGAGGCATCAATTTGGTCACGAATATATTCAGGGTCAAATCCGCACAGCCTTCCCAAGTCGGTGACAAGTGTATTGATCATCTCGAGATCGATCTGGTCGGTTTGAATGCCAAACGCAAAGGCATCTGCCTGCGAGACAATTGGCAAGCCGTCACGATCATAAATATTGCCCCGCGCGGGAACACTATATTCCATGGCAAGCAAATTTCCACCTGCCAATTCGGGCAGGATCATGCCCTCGACCCACTCGACCTTCCACACACCCTCATCAAGAACAAGGTGCGAAACAATGTTACGTTGGATATCCCCCGCAAGGACGGTTTTGTAGGTGATGCTGTAGCCGACTTCAGCCGCGTATGGGCTAAGCAGGGATGAATTAACCGTAAATTCAATTTTCGAAGCGCTCATTGTATTCAACGCATCATTATGTCGTTTGGTGAAATCATCAAGGGTGATGGCATCACGGCTGGATTTCGCCAGCATTTCATACATGGCGGCAAAGTCATCGCTTTGATAAGCCTGCAAATATTGAAAGATCGCCGCCTGCGCATCAGGCGCGGGAGTGATCGCCACAGGCGCGGTTGGCAGAGGCGTCTCTGTGGCAAATATCGTGCCAAACCCGCCGAGGCCGCTTCCTCCGCTCGAACCCGCGCTGCCGCAGGATGTGAGAAAAGCCAGTATCAGAATATAGTTTATCCAGCGTATAGCTTTCATTCGTTTCCTTTTCCGTCATTCCCCATGCGGGGACAAGGTACAACCGCGCTCTTATTCTTGTGGCGGCCACCCCTTCACCCTATGCAACTGGCCACCGAACTAGCGTGCTGCGTGCACATTTGCACTGGCGGGCAGTATCAGGAGAGGCGTGAGACAGAGCGCACTCCTCACAACAGCGAGGTCATTGTGTTTCGCTGTGCAGGATCGCACCCGAAACAGGACATTCGTAACTGAGGTATTTTCGGCACGCCATTGGCACGTTGGCCAATGGTTGAACATCCAATGCGCGTAAAGCACGCACCACATGGCACATGGGCAAACCCATCACGCTTGCGTAACAACCGCGCATGGATTCCACGGGTTGGAAATCGGGATGTTGAATGGCATACGCGCCCGCCTTGTCGAGCGGATCGCCCGTCTGGACGTAGGCCGCAATTTCCTCATCCGAGTAGGAACGCATGGGAACATCTGTCACACACACCTCGGTGAGCATTTTTCCATCACGGGCACGCAGAAACGCCACGCCGGTGTGCACCTGATGAGTATGTCCGCGCAGTTGATTTAACATTCTCACGGCATCTTCACTGTCTTTTGGTTTGCCAAGAATGGAATCAACATCCACCACCGATGTGTCCGAACCAATGATGATAACGTCTTCGCCCTGCGCCTTTTCGATCACTGCCAGCGCCTTGGCTTGGGCAAGCCGCAAAACATAATCCCTGGGGTATTCGCCGGGCTGCTGTGTTTCATCCACATCTGAGACGGCGACAGTGAACTTCCAGTTCCCCAGCGCAAGCAATTGCCTGCGGCGCGGTGAGTTGGAAGCGAGTAATATGCTTTTCTTTTCTGTCACATGCAAGATTCTAACACAGTCCATTTTGACGACCTTAATTGGATGTGAGTAACAAAAGGGGGATTTTAAAGCGGAAAAACGAGCTTTTGCAGGTCCTTTCAGAATGTAAAAATAAGAGACTGAACTGAGATGCATTTGAGAATACAACTTAATCCCTATTTTTATATATTGCCCCGGTACCGCCCACCGGGGCAATTACATGGTGCGAAGTCCCTGAAATCTTTAAGGGACTTCGCACTGGTAGGTTCCATCATCACGTTGTACAATCCCTCAAAATCTGTCTAGTCAATACGGAGGCGAAATGAAGGAATTAAAGGACCGGATCCTAAGCGCGGGGAAAGTTCTAGGGAATGGAATTTTGAAAGTGGATAGTTTCATCAATCATCAGGTTGACCCGGCGTTGATGGATGCCTGTGGTCGTGAATTTGCCAAACGTTTTGCGAAAGTCGGGGCAACCAAAATACTTACCGCCGAGATATCGGGCATTGCACCGGCACTCACCACCGGGTTTCATCTCGGTCTTCCAGTTGTTTATGCGCGCAAGACCAAGCCCATCACCATGCCTGACGAGGTATATTTGACCCTTGCCCCTTCCCATACCAAAGGGCGCATGGTCGAGTTGATCGTCTCGCCGGAATACCTGGCCAACGGTGAAAAAGTTTTGATCATTGACGACTTCCTTGCTTCTGGTGCAACCATTCTGGGTTTGGTGCGGCTGGCTGAGGCGGCAGGTTCGCACATCGTCGGTATTGGTGCGCTGATCGAGAAAGATTTTGAGGGTGGACGTGAGGCACTTAAGCCCGTGGGCGTGCAGGTGGAATCGCTGGCTTGCATTAAATCCCTGGATGACAACAAGATCACTTTTGTGGATTAAAAGCTCAAGTTCTTTTCATGAAAAACCTGCTTCGGATTCCGATTATCATATGGCTGATCGGAAGGATATTTGCCCACATGAGTTTTCTCATCCCCGCTGCACGCCTGCGCGAAACCCCAAATCTGATCGCGTTCCGGCACCCCTCTCCCGGTTATAAATTTCATGTGCTGATCATCCCCAAGCGTGAAGCGGCATCTCTCGCCCAGCTTGACCCAGCGGATACCGCATTCCTCACCGACCTGTACTCCACCGTACAAAGCCTGGTGGATGAGTTCCACCTGCCGGCGTATCGTCTTATTGTGAATGGCGGGGAGTATCAGGATTTTCCGCATTTGCATTTTCATCTCATATCAAATACAGGGGCCCAAGCCCATCCGCCCCAACGGGATTAATTTATGAATTCCATTGCCATTCTCGATTTTGGTTCGCAATACGCGCAGATCATTGCACGGCGTGTGCGTGAAGTAAATGTCTACTGCGAGTTGTTCCCGTGGGATGCACCGCAGGAAAAAATCCTCTCATCCAACCCCAAAGGATTCATTCTCTCCGGCGGGCCGAAATCTGTTTATGAAGAGAATGCGCCATACATCCAGAAATTTATTTTGGAATCGGGCCTGCCCATTCTTGGGATCTGCTACGGGATGCAGGCGTTGACTCGTGCGCTTGGAGGACAGGTGGATTCTTCCGCCCAGCGCGAGTACGGTCCCGCAGAAATCGAATCTCTCATTGCCAATCCCCTGACCACCAACCTCTCAAAAGTCTGGATGTCGCACGGCGACAGGCTCACGCGCATGCCCGAAGGATTCGTTGCCCTTGCAAAATCGGAAAACAGTCCTTTCGCAGCGATGGGCGACATGCAGAGAAAATATTTTGGTGTGCAGTTCCATCCCGAAGTGCACCACACACCCAATGGAACTGAATTACTTAGACATTTTTCCATTGATATTTGTAATATCAAACCCGACTGGACACCCACCTCCATCATCGAAACAAGTGTCAAACGGATCCGGGAGCAGGTGGGAAAAGAACGGGTACTGGCGGCGGTCAGTGGCGGCGTGGATTCAACGGTGGCAGCAGCGCTGGTCCATAAAGCGATCGGCGATCAGCTTGTGACCGTGTTCGTGGATACTGGCTTGTTGCGGCACAAGGAAGGCGAACAGGTTGCAATCGCTTTGCGCGGCGGGCTTGGCGTGGAATTGATCGCAGTGGAAGCCGGCGATGAATTTCTCGGTGCGCTGAAAGGGATCACAGAACCCGAGGAAAAGCGAAAGATCGTCGGCGAAAAATTTATTCGGATTTTTGAGCGGGAAGCAAAAAATGCAGGCAAGCCAAGGTTTTTAGTGCAGGGGACGATCTATCCGGATGTGGTGGAATCATCTGCCCCGGATCGAAACAAAGCCGCAAAAATCAAAACCCACCACAACGTAGGCGGGCTTCCCGAAGACATGGAATTCGAACTCGTCGAGCCGCTGCGTTATTTGTTCAAGGATGAAGTCCGACTGGTGGGCGAAGCGCTTGGGCTGGGTCAAAGCCTTGTCTGGCGGCAGCCATTTCCAGGTCCTGGCTTGACCGTTCGCTGTCTGGGGGAATGCACGCCCGAGCGTGTATCCCGTCTGCGGGCGGCGGATTTTATTTTACAGGAGGAATTATCAAAAGAAGGATTTTTGGGCAAGGGCGGCACGGCATCGCAGGCGTTTGTGGTTTTGCTCCCTGTAAAATCGGTGGGCGTGATGGGAGACCAGAGAACGTATCAGGAAGCCGCGGCGATCCGCGTGGTAACCACTGAGGATTTTATGACCGCGGACTGGGCACGCCTGCCCTATGAACTGCTGGCACGGGTGGCAAATCGCATCGTAAATGAGGTGGAAGGAATCAATCGGGTGGTGTATGATATTACAAGTAAACCTCCCGCGACGATCGAATGGGAATAAAAATTCCCGATCTTTATTCAAGATCGAGTGGCCCTCTAATTTCGCTAAACCAAAAAGGAGCACCATGAACAATTTTAATTTTGGCGAAGTACTCACCCGCGCCTGGAAAAATATTTGGAAGCACAAGGTTTTGTGGATCTTTGGCATCCTGGCTGGCTGCGCGCGCGGCGGCGGGGGCGGCGGAGGTGGGGGGGGTGGAAATTACAATTATCAAACCGATGACCTGCCTTTTTCGGGCGGACAGGCCGGACATATGATGGAACAAGCGGCACAGTATTTTGAAAATAACCTGTGGATCATCCTTGTCGTTATCCTGGCGCTCATGCTTATCGGCTTGATCTCCTTTGCATTGGGAATGATCGGCAGGATCGGCATGATCAAAGGGACAGCACTGGCAGAGAAAGGCGTTGAGAGCATTGTATTTGGCGAGGTCTGGGCCGAAAGTCTGCCGTATTTTGGGCGTATCTTTGGCTTAAACTTTTTAACCGGACTGGCTTTCGCGCTCCTTATTATCCCGCTTGTTTTACTGGGAGTTGTAACAGCGGGTGTGGGCTTTGTGTGTTTACTGCCGATCCTCTGCCTGCTGGTTCCAATTGGATGGGCAGTCTCCCTTATTGTTGAACAGGCACAAGCCGCCATCGTACTGGAAGATCTCAGCATGATGGATGGGTTCAAGCGCGGTTGGCTGATCGTAAAATCCAATGCGGGTCCCATGGTCGTGATGGGACTGATCCTCGGTATTGGCGGAGCCGTTGCCAGCGGGGTCATTGCCGTGCCCCTCATTATTGCTTTTGTCCCAATCATTGCTGGCATGGGTTCCCTGCGCGAATCGTTTACGCCACTCTATATTGCACTGGCTTGCTGTCTCGCTTATGCGCCTGTGCTGATCGTCTTGAACGGCGTTATCAGCGCCTACATTCAATCTGCCTGGGCGTTGACTTTTATGAAACTTACGCAACCAAAAGAAGATGCACCGCTTATCTATGAGGCCAATGCGTAAATTTCCTGCCCTGCTTTTTGTTTTAAGTCTTATTCTTGGCGCCGCTTCTCCTGCGCGCGCGCAGGAGAAGCTTGCATCGGCAGAACTCTACCCCGTGGATATTTCCACCTTTCCAAAAATCACCACTTTTTTGGATGTATTTGACTCAAGTGGAATTTTTGCGACCGGCCTCAAGCCAGATGCTGTTTCTGTCACCGAGGATGGTCAGACCCTGCCGCTAGATGCGCTTAACGAGATCGCGGTTCCGCTGCAGCTTGTGGTCGCTGTCAACCAGGGGCAGCCGTTGGATGTGCGCGACCCTGCAACAAATTTTTCCCGTTTTCAACGCGTCTCGCAGGTTCTGATCCAATGGGCGCAAAGCCGCCCCACAGATCTGCCAGATGATTACAGCCTTGTCAGTCAGGCGGGACCTGTCATCAACCATGCCAACGCGGCGGAATTTGTAGTTGGGTTGACTGGTTTCCAGCCTAACTTTCGTGCCGCTGTGCCAAACCTGTTATCCCTCTCCATTGCGCTGGATACTGTCAGTGCACAAACGACGCGGCTGGGCATGAAACGCGCCATTCTTTTCATCACTCCACACACAGACGATAGGGACATTGCATCGACACTTGAGCCCTATATCCAGCGCGCAGTTGAGAATAATATATACATCTTCGTCTGGTTTGTGGACGCCACAACAACATTCACCACCACCAGTGCAGCCGCATTCAATAACCTTGCCCTCCAAACCGGTGGAAGTATGTTCCCCTATTCCGGATTGGAGCGTTTTCCCGATCCTGAATCCTATTTTTCAGGGTTACGCCGGGTCTACTCACTTTCGTATACTTCCCGTTTGCAAACCGCTGGTGAACATACGCTTAGCGCAAATGTGGAAATAGCTTCAGGGGCACTGACGACAACCCCACAAAAATTCACCGTGGATATTCAGCCGCCAAACCCATTTCCGCTTGCCACCTCCCTGCAAATCACGCGCCGAGCCCCTGAAGACGACCCATTCAATTCAGAAATGCTTTTGCCAAAAGAGCAGGAAATCGAGATCATCGTTGAGTTCCCTGATGGATTAACCCGCCCGCTGACTCGCACCACCTTGTACGTGGATGGCGTGATCGCAGATGAAAATACTGTAGAACCATTCAATTTATTTACCTGGAACCTGGAATCCTACACAAGCAGTGCCGAACACCAGATCATGGTCGAGGCGGTGGATTCCCTTGGGTTGAGTAAATCCAGTATGCCATCACCGGTGATAGTGACAGTAATCCAGCCGCCACAAGGCATTCCAGCTTTGCTGGCAAAATATCGCACACCCATCACTTTTGGGGCGATCATTTTGGCGGGATTGGCGCTTTTTGCAATCCTCCTAAGCGGACGTTTGCGTATGCCATCCATTCGTGCCGCCCAGGCTGCAAAGCGCGCAGATGCAGATCCGCTGACTCAATTGGTGTCTACAATTCTGGAATCTGAAACCCAGCCCCTGTCGGCTGCAACTGCAGTAAAAACCCAAAGACTGGGTACCCGCTCAAAGAAAACGCCAACAGTCACAAAGCCAAAATCGGACGCGGCGGCGTCCCTGATCCGCATCAATGCAGAGGGACAGGTGCTTCCAGTTACACCGATCGCACTTGTCGAACAGGAGATCATCTTCGGTACAGACCCGACGCAATGCAATCAGATCCTTGACGACGCTTCCATTTCCACTGTCCATGCACGATTGAGGCAGACTGAAGACGGCGGATTTCTTTTACTTGATACAGGCTCAATTGCCGGCACCTGGGTAAACTATGACCCCATCCCCCGGGAAGGCTATCGCCTCGCGCACGGGGATCTGATAAACTTTGGGCATCTGGTTTACCGGTTTACACTTAGGGCATTACCTGTGATATCCAAACCCACGATCACTGTTCAAAATAGTGAAGAATGATACGTTCTTCGCTTCCCCACGTGCATGTAGCGGCACTCAGCCATGCAGGAATGTCAGGCAAGCATAACGAAGATCGTTATGCGATTTCATCATTTCGCCTGAGCAGGGATGATTCGCGCCCGGCAATATTTGCCGTGGTTGCAGATGGAATCGGGGGGCATCTCGCCGGGGAAATTGCCGCAGAACTTGCCGTCAATTACATCACAGCCGGGGTTGCGGAAAGCAACGCCAAAAAACCTGTCAAAATACTTGAGAACACCATCCAGAATGCCAGCCAGTCCATCTCATCGCATTCTGCCGGCAATGAAAACGAAAATGGCATGGGGGCAACATGCGCCTGTGTATGGATCATTGAGGACAGACTTTACACCGCCTATGTTGGAGATTCACGGATCTATCTTTTGCGCGGTAAATTTATCCAACGGCTGACAATAGACCATACCTGGGTGCAGGAAGCGCTGGAAAAAGGCATCATCACGCCGGAACAAATGCATGACCACCCAAACCAGCATGTCATTCGCAGGTATCTGGGCGGCTTGAGATTGCCCGATGTGGATTTTCGGCTGCGGATAGACGATGCGGAATCCGATGAAGAATCCAGAAATAACCAGGGATTTCGTCTTGACCCCGGCGATACCATTCTGATCTGCAGTGACGGATTAACCGATCTGGTCTGGGATGATGAAATTCAAAAAGCCATCCGCACAAAAAAGGATATAAAGACGGCGGCTGAGACATTGGTTAACCTGGCAAATGAGCGGGGCGGGCATGACAATATTACAGTGGTGCTCATGTCCATGCCTAAACTGGAGGATAGCACGCAAAAAAAACGCAATATTATGGATTGGATATTGGGAACGGATTAAGAGCCCCGGCAGTAAGCCGAGGCTCTTTTGATTAATTATCGGTGCTTTTTTATTCAGCAGCGATAATTAAACGAAAAACAGAATTTTCCTTTCAACCCCAAAGATGAAGTAAACTTGGGCGGATATGACTCACGAAACACCCAAACAGCTCCCGGAAAATGAGCCCAGCATTCTCGACCTTTACAAGTCTGTGACCAAGGATTGGGTTTCCTTTTTTAATTTTATCCAATCCCTGTGGGATGCGCGCCGCCGCGCTGAGTTTGACCATGCCCTTGCATTGGAAATGGCACAAGGTCAACCAGACATGCCTCCCGCAGAACCAATCCGCGTGGCTTATTTCCCCTGGAGATCCGTACTGGCGCTTTTCCTTGCGCTTGGCGCCCAGGCTTTGCTTGAGCCGCCAAACCGCCAGGTGAATATTGCGCTGGCTTTGTATATTCTCGCGGCAGGGATCTGTCTCTGGGCATACCTTAAAAATGAATGGCATTTGCCTGCCTTGCCTCTTCCGCGTCACACACCTGACGACCTTTCCACACGCCTTGTGCCGTTCATATTCTCAATTGTCTTTGCCCTGCTCGCATTTTGGGATTTCGGCAGCGGGGTTTTTACTTTTGTCAATCTTGGCTTTTGGATACTATCGCTCACATTGTTCTTTTACGGGTTGTGGCTGAGAGTTCCAAAAGCCAGGCAGGATTTAAGCCCCGAAGTGCGCCGCAATAAAATCATTCACAGCGGATTGCTGGTTGCGGCTCTGGGATTTGCTCTTTTTTTCCGGCTTTACCACATCAACTCTGTGCCTGCAGAGCCATTCAGCGACCATGCCGAAAAGATACTGGACGTATACGATATCACGCAGGGACAGTACAAAATTTTCTTTACCCGCAATACAGGACGCGAAGCCATCCAAATGTATTGGACTTTATTCGTTGCCCTGGTTTTTCGCACAGGACTTTCCTTCCTTAGCCTCAAACTTGGCACGGCATTGATCGGAATTTTCACCATCCCTTATGTATATTTACTTGGCAGGGAATATGGCGGAGCGCGTGCGGGGCTGTTTACGCTATTCCTCTTTGGGATCGCCTACTGGCCAAATGTGATCTCCCGCATCGGACTTCGCTTCCCTTTGTACCCTGTGTTCGCCGCGCCTCTTCTCTTTTATCTGATTCGCGGACTGCGTACCCAAAACCGAAATGATTTCCTGCTTGCGGGTCTCTTCCTCGGACTCGGCCTGCACGGATACAGTCCATTCCGCATCGTGCCATTTTTGGTGATTGCAGCTTTTGTGATCTATGTGATCCATCTGCGCTCAAAAAAAAGCGCCATGCAATCGCTGTGGTGGTTCATTCTGTTGGTTGTTGTTTCACTACTGGTCTTTCTGCCGCTCTTGCGATATTGGCTGGCCCATCCCGATATTTTCGGTTACCGCGCAATGACCCGCCTAACCTCTGCGGAGGCGACTCTGTCTGCGCCGGCGTGGGAGATATTTCTATCCAATTTGTACAAAGCCCTATTAATGTTCAATTGGGACAATGGCAGCATCTGGGTTCATTCGGTACCGGGGCGTCCTGCGCTGGATGTGGTGACTGGTGCATTATTTGCAATTGGCATTCTTCTTCTGGTGGTACGTTACGTCCGACAGCGGGATTGGCGCGACCTGCTTCTGCTGGTTTCGATCCCAATTTTGTTGATGCCATCCATTCTTTCACTGGCATTCCCTGGAGAAAATCCTTCGTTGAATCGCACAGGCGGCGCGGCGGTGGCAGTTTTTGTTGTCAGCGGGCTGGCACTCGACGGGTTTGTATCCAGTTCGGGTACTGATAGAAAGCGGACGATGATTGCCTACGGGTTAACAGGCCTGTTGTTTGCCGCCTCTGCGTATCAAAATTACGACCTGGTATTCAACAAGTTTGACAAAAGTTTCAAATTGGGTGCGTGGAATACCTCCGAAATGGGCGGTCTGATCAGTGACTTCCGCGACAAATACGGTCAGACAGATTCGGTTTGGATCGTACCGTTCCCGCACTGGGTGGATACGCGTTTGCCCGGCGTCTGGGCGGGAATCCCGAACCGGGATTTTGCACTCTGGCCACAGGACTTTTCCAAGACACTGCTAACGTCTGGACCCAGAATGATTATCTACCGTGCTGACGATCTGCCAACTGAGAATGCACTCAAACAACTTTATCCAAACGGCGATTACACCCGCTATCCCTCCAGTTATCCTGGCAAAGATTTTATGGTGTTGATGATCAACGAATAATCGTCATTGCGAGGACAATAAGGTTCTTCGCCAGAGGCAATCTCCATATAAAATTGGAGGCTGCTTCGCCGGCAAGGGTGTCCTCCCCGCGATGACGTGAGGTGATATGAACGAAAAGCGTGCATGGCTGTATGATTTGCTTTTTATCCTTGTCCTGCTTCTGGCAGGATATTTACGTTTATCGGGTTCGAATTGGGGCGAGGGATACCATCAGCATCCCGATGAATTATTTTTGAGCGGCGTACTAGGAAGCCTGAATGCGCACACCTGTGATCTTCCAAATGTTCCCGTTAACGTTTGCCCCGACGACCAGAAACGCTGGATGAGCATTGGTGAATATTTTGACACGACAAAATCAACCCTAAACCCATACAATCGTGGATATTCCTTTTTTGTATATGGCAATCTGCCGCTGACCCTCATCCGCGTATCAGCCGAAGTATTTGGCATGGATGGATTGGATACTTTAAAACTCCTCGCCCGGCAACTGTCGGCGCTGGCAGATCTGTTCACGATCTTTGTGCTTTATTTGATCGTTTCCGGCTTGTACGGACGGCGCATAGCCCTGTTCGCTGCGATGTTTTCCGCATTGACCGTGATGCAGATCCAGCAATCCCATTTTTTCACGACAGATCTGTTCACCAACCTGTTCATGTTCCTCGCAATTTTTCTGGCGGTGGAAATCGTCAATTATTGGGAACCTGAGAACAGGGACCGGGGATCGGGATTCAGAAATCTTATTCGCAACCCGCTTTTGTGGCTGAGCATTGTCTTCGGCTTGATGCTCGGCATGGCAATGGCATCCAAGATCAACGCGGCGGCACTGGCAATCATGCTTCCTGGCGCCTTCCTTCTACGCTACTTCATTCAAACTCATAAATCCAATCTGCAGAATACGGACCATGGATCACTATCCAACGATTACTGGTCGCTGATCGCCATCTTCCTCATTGCCGGTGGAGTTGCAACCATCCTGTCTTTCCGCATCTTCCAGCCATATGCCTTTGATGGGCTGGGACTTAATCCGCAATGGATTTCCAACATTTTGGAACAACGCGCACAAGCTGCGGGTTCTGACCTCCCCTGGAATCTGCAATGGGCGCGCCGTTCGCATTTGTATTCCTTTATCAATTTGACCACCTGGGGACTGGGACTTCCGCTCGGTATTCTCGCCTGGGCGGGATTTCTGTTGATGGGGTGGCGCATCATCAAAGGCGAGTGGCGGCATCTCCTTTTGTGGGGTTGGACGGCATTTTATTTTCTTTGGCAGTCGCTTCAATTCAACCCCACCATGCGTTATCAATTACCTGTTTATCCGCTTTTGGCGATGATGGCAGCATGGTTTATTTTTGAGCTGGCAAGCTGGAAGACCGGTACTTTCAAACGTGTTAACCTGCCAGCTATTTTTGCAAGCATCATCGGCGTGACAGTCCTTGTATCAACCGCTGTTTGGGCATTTGCCTTCCAAAGCATTTACCTGCGGGATGAACCGCGCATTGCGGCTTCGCGCTGGATATTCCAAAATGTGCCAGGGCCCGTCAACTTGCGGATCGAAACCGTTGACTCTGGCAGTTACAACCAGCCTTTACCCATTGCCAGCGGCACTTCGATACCGTTCGGAGTACCCTACACCCTCACCTTTGTCCCCGCCCATAGCGGACAACTCACCGGGGTGGTCTTTGGTCACGCAATGGATTCCACTTCGCCCTCGACCATCGTGCTGTCCCTATATTCAGCGCTTGCACCCGATATCTTTTTGGCGCGCACGGCGGCGGCAGTGAATTACACCTCAACCAATGACCCGCGCGGTCCATCCGTGGAATTTTCCTTTGACCAGCCGGTTCCACTCTTCGAAAACCAACTATATTATCTGCGGATCGAAACCTTGGGAAACAGCTTGAACCTGAGCGGTTCAGCGATCGCCAATGAGACCAATTACGATTGGGGACTGCCCTTCCGCATTGATGGCTATGATGCCTATGGCGGCATCTATCCCGGCGATCTAACCTTGCAAGTTTACTGGGACGATAACACGGAAAAGCTCAACCGCTTTATTCAGATCCTCAGTGCATCAGATTTCATCGTCATCCCAACCAATCATCAGTATGCACAGATCACGCGCCTGCCCGAACGGTATCCGCTGACCACATATTATTATCGTGAACTGCTGGGTTGTCCTGTCGGAGCGGATATTATTAAGTGTTATGAGACGGCGCAACCAGGGCAATACGAAGGCAGGCTGGGATTCAGGTTGGTAAAGGTGTTTGAATCCTACCCAACATTTGGAAATCTGGTTATCAATGACCAGTCCGCCGAGGAAGCCTTCACCTTTTACGACCATCCAAAGGTGATGATCTTCCAGAAGACCAATGATTTTGACGTGGAACAACTCCTTGCATCACTAAGCACAGTGGACTTGACCAACGTTGTTCATTTGTTACCAAAACAGGCTGCCGACTACAAGGATCTGCTCCTGCCCGCCGCGCGGCTTATATCCCAGCGCGCCGGCGGTACATGGTCTGAGTTGTTTGATTATGACTGGATCCAAAACAAATATCCTTTTGTGGGTATTTTGGTTTGGTATGCTTTCATCTTTCTATTGGGACTTTTCACCTACCCGATCACACGAACGGCACTGGCAGGACTCCGTCAATATTCGTATCCCGTCAGCCGCATACTGGGACTGGCACTCTTAGCGTGGATCTCATGGATGGGCGGCTCCATCGGCGTGCCGTATACACGCGTTTCCATAGGCGTGGCATTTGCCATTATTACTGCGGCAGGCTTTGGATTATGGCTGGTTCGCAGGAACCAGTTCAAAGCAGAGTGGAATTCCAGCCGTCAATTCTTTGTTTTGGTCGAGATCATCTTCCTCGTTTTTTTTCTGATCGACCTGCTGATCCGCCTCGGCAACTCTGATATGTGGCATCCTTCAAAGGGCGGCGAAAGACCGATGGACTTTTCGTATTTCAACGCAGTCTTGAAGAGCACGAGTTTTCCGCCATATGACCCCTGGTTTGCGGGCGGATATATCAATTATTATTACTATGGCTTTGTACTGGCAGGCACGCCGGTGAAGCTGCTTGGCATTGTACCTTCGCTTGCCTATAACTTTATTTTGCCGACCTGGTTTGCAATGATCGCGATCGGCGCGTTTGCAGTTGGATATTCAGTCGTAGAAAATCTAAAGCCTGTCCTGAGTAAAGATGAAGAGCCAAATGCCGATCGTGAAGAAATTCCGACCTATGACATTCGATTTGTTACAGGATTGACCGCCTCAACCTTTGCCATCCTGCTGGGAAACCTTGGCACAATCCAGATGATATTCCGCGCCCTGCAGCGCATGGCCGCGCCGGGCGGGAACATCCCCGCTGATGTGACCATCCTGCAAAGTTGGACATGGGCTTTTCAGGGAGCTGCGCTTTTATTTAACGACACCATGCTGCCCATCGGGCGCGGAGAATGGTACTGGAATCCCAGCCGCGTGATCCCTCCTGGACCCGGCAATGAGATCACCGAGTTCCCGCTGTTCACCCTGCTCTACAGCGACCTGCATGCGCATATGCTGGTCATGCCGCTGACCTTGTTCATCATTGCCTGGGCAGTGTCATTTATCAAATCACACGCAAAGATGAGCCGCGCGGAATGGATCACAGCGTTTGCCATCGGCGCGTTAATGATCGGCGCATTAAAACCGACCAACACCTGGGACTTGTATACTTTTTTCCCGCTTAGCGCATTAGCCGTGATCTACGCCATTAACCGCCACTTCGAATGGAATAATCGCTTCAACCTCCCCGACTGGCTTGGCCGCGCCTTATTCTCCATTGCCGCTGTTGTAATGCTGTACTTGCTCGGCTCATTAATGTATTCCCCGTTTGATTTCTGGTACAGTCAATCCTATAACAAAATAGACCCATGGACATCCTCGCATACGCCGCTGTCTTCCTACTTAACGCACTGGGGTTTGTTCCTCTTCATCATTACTTTTTGGCTTTTTTGGGAAGTGCGCGAATGGATGGCTGCCACACCCGTTTCTCACCTGAAGAAATTGCGTCCATACCAGCTGGGGATCGAACTTGGTCTGGCTGCTGTGCTTGCCTTGTTTGTTTTCTTTCTCATGGAAGGTGTGCGGGTTGCGTTAATCGCTCTGCCGCTTGCGGTAATCGCTGGGTCGCTGCTCCTGCGTCCGGACATGCCCGGAGTCAAACGCAGCATTCTGTTGATGATCGGCACAGGTCTGGCTCTGACTCTGGCGGTGGAAGTCATCACTCTGCGCGGCGACATTGGACGCATGAACACGGTCTTCAAACTTTACATGCAAGTCTGGATGCTGTTTGCAGTCAGCGCAGCAGCGGCTTTCGGCTGGCTGCTGAATGAGTTCCCATTTTGGAAATTGCGCTGGCAGACAACTTATCAAACAGGTTTATATTTGTTGCTGGCAGGGGCATTTTTATTCACAGTCACCGCCACTACAGACAAGATCAGCGACCGCCTGAATGCCCAGACTCCGCGCACTCTTGACGGCATGACCTATATGAATTATTCACAGCACTTTGACGGACAGATGATGGATCTAAGTCAGGACTACCGCGCCATTCGTTGGATGCAGGACAATATTCAAGGGTCGCCGGTCATCGTCGAAGCCAACTGCTCTGAATATCGCTGGTGTACACGATTTACAATATACACGGGTCTGCCCGGTGTCGTCGGCTGGAACTGGCACCAACGTCAGCAGCGCGCATTAATCGCATCGAACACAATTTTTGATCGTGTTTCCGCAATCGGTAATTTTTACACAACAACTGATATGGAAGCCGCACGAGCGTTCCTGAAGAAATATCAGGTCAAATATATTGTGGTTGGACAGCTGGAACGTGGTGTTTATCCAGACCTTATTCCTGATATGAAAGGCCTTGCCAAATTCGAAAAATACGAAGGAAAATTCTGGAAAGCGGTGTATCATGACGCTGACACCACGATCTATGAAGTTATACCGTAAACACCAAACCATGTTTTATATTCTGTAGGAGAAACCTTTGATCCTTCACATTACCTCAAAAAAAGAATGGCTCGAAGCCCTGCAGCAAGGCGGGTACGCTGCGCCCAGTTTGCAAACTGAGGGATTTATTCATTGTTCCACCGAAAAACAGGTTCTGAATGTGGCGAACGCGTTTTATGGCGGACGAAATGATCTTGTGTTGTTAAAAATAGATGAAGAAAAGCTGATATCCGAGCTTAAGTGGGAACCACCTGCCGGTCTTCCCGCCCCGGGCATTTCTGAATCGGATAAATTTCCACATATTTTTGGCACCATCAATCTGTCCGCTGTTTCCGGCATTCTTGACTTTGAGACTGATCCTGCATCGGGAAGTTTTTTTCTCCCTCCAGTCCTCACCACTGAAACCTGATAACCATTCACTAGTTACTGGTCACATATGATTGCATTCATCACCTGGTATTTCCTCATCACTCTGCTCGGCTGGATGACCTTTCCGCTGATATTCACCCTCTTTCCTGCGCTCGTGGATCGAGGTTATACCCTGTCGCGCACTGCTGGGTTGTTGATCTGGGGCTATATCTTTTGGCTGTTTGCTTCCCTTGGTATTGCCCAAAATGATATGGGGGGAATCTTGCTCGCCCTGGCCGTTATCATTGGAATAAGTGCTTTTTCACTTTTCAACCGTCAGTCACAAATTGCAAATCGAAAATCCGAAATCGTAAATTTCCTCAAGTCCAACCTCCCCCTCATCCTTACCACCGAAATTTTATTCCTCACCGCATTCGCCTTCCTTGCCTTTGTCCGTTCTGCCAACCCGGAGTTGAATGGAACAGAGCGCCCGATGGAACTGGCATTCATCAACGCCATTCTACGCTCACCGACTTTCCCGCCACAAGACCCCTGGCTTTCAGGGTACGCCATCTCTTATTATTACTTTGGTTACGTGATGACCGCCATGCTTGCGCGGCTTTCAGGCATCCCCGGCAGCATGGCGCACAACCTGATGACCTCGCTTATCTTTGCTCTCGGGGCTCTCGGTTCCTATGGAATTTTATACAATCTGCTTTCGTCCGCAGATCACAAAACTCAAAACGACAAACGGCATTTTTCATTCAATATTCCGCATTACCAATCCCTGCTCGCCCCCCTCTTCCTTCTACTTATATCCAACTTTGAAGCTTTGCTGGAAGTCCTGCACAGTCTTGGCTTGTTCTGGGCTAAAAATGCCACAGGTCAATATACCAGCGCTATTTGGACATGGCTGGATATGAAGGAGTTATCCAGCCCGCCAATGGAGCCGTTTCAATTAATGCCTGACCGTTACCTGTGGTGGTGGCGCGCTTCCCGTGTAATTCAGGATTATGACATGGCCGGCAATCCACTAGAAGTGATTGATGAATTCCCATTCTTCTCCTTCCTGCTTGGCGATTTGCATCCACATGTGCTGGCAATTCCCTTCAGCCTGCTCGCCATTGCCGCCGCCCTGCATATCTTCCTCGGAGGCTGGCGCGGTGAGATCAAACTCCCTTGGGGTGCAAGCTTGCATATCGGCTACACGGGTTTTGCATTCTCAGCCCTTGTTCTTGGCGGACTTGCATTCCTCAACACTTGGGATATTCTCATCGCCGCTGCGATGATCGTGGGTGCATACATATTCTGGCGCGTACACGAAGACGGCTGGAACTGGGGACGCCTCGAAGACATATTCCTGCTTGGCCTGCCTCTTGGAGTTGCGGCCATCCTGCTTTACCTCCCGTTTTATCTTGGATTTTCATCCCAAGCGGGCGGAATTTTACCCAACCTCATGTACTCCACGCGCGGTATACACCTTTGGGTGATGTGGGGTACACTGCTCATTCCCATTCTGGCTTATCTGATATTCTTTGGGTTGCAATCTTCTGACAAAGAGCAGGCTAACTTTAGGGCAAAACCCAATTGGAGATTTGGTCTACTCATTGGACTTGGCTTCACCTGCCTGCTGTGGGTTTTCTCCTGGCTCATTGGCTGGATCGGATCCATCACCGAGCCTGATTTTGTGCGGATGTTCCTCGACTCCCAGGGCATGTCTCCGTCTGAACTTTTCACTGCCACATCCCTCCGCAGACTGAGTCACATTGCAAGCCTACTCACCCTGCTTGGCGTATTGATCCCATCGATAGCCTATCTATTTCCACGATCTGGACTACCAGATGCGAAATACGTAACACACGAGCGCACTCTGAGCCAAGCTGAAGAGACGGAAGATATTTTAACTGTAGATCGAAAACTGCAAAGCACAAATCAATTTGTTTTCCTCCTCCTCACACTCGGCGGAATTCTGATCCTAGCCCCCGAATTCGTTTACCTCCGCGATCAATTCGGCTATCGCATCAACACCATCTTCAAATTCTATTATCAAGCGTGGATGTTGTGGAGCCTTGCCGCCGCATTTAGTACCGCTTACCTGCTTCAAAACCTGCGTGGGATGAAAAACACTCTCGTCGGTCTGGTGATCAGCCTGGTGATCTTCGCTGGCTTGCTCTATCCCTCCCTGAGCCTGCTGACCAAGACCGAAAACTTCACCCCAGCCTTCGGATTCACCCTCGACGACTTCGACCGCATCCAGCGCGAAAATCCTGACGAAGCCGCCGCAATTGAATTTCTGCGTACCGTCCCGAACGGGGTCGTTGTGGAAGCGGTGGGAGGAAGTTACACGAATTATGCGCGCATCTCCACCTATACGGGTCTGCAAAGTGTGATGGGCTGGTCTGGTCACGAAGCCCAATGGCGCGGCAGTTATGAACCACAGGGCTCACGCACCGAAGACATCACAAAACTGTACACAACAACCCACTGGGACGAAGCACAGACCATCCTAGACCAATATAATGTTCGTTATGTTTACATCGGTATTCTTGAATACTCCTCCATGTCCGTGAAGGAGGAGAAATTCAAGAATCGCCTCAAGCCAATTTTTCAACAGGGCACCGTGGTGATTTACGAAGTGCCTTAATTAAAAACAAAAGTACCAGTCTAAAAACCATCTGAAAAGGCTATAATCGCACATATGACTACTAAAACTAAAAAAAACACACCTGTTATTGAAATTGAAGAAGAGGAGTTGCTCGAACAGACTCCTGAAGAAACAGTTACCTTCAAATTAAGCCACTTTTATTCGGTATTGGTCGTGCTGGCTTTTGCGGTTGGCATCCTTGTTGGCTATGTTGCCTGGGGACGTGATGTCCCTGTCGCCGCAGCTCCTCCTGCTCCTGCTGCGCAGCAGCCTTCAGGTCCAGTTGCGGAAGCTCCTGTCACACAGGAACCGCAATACGTCCGCTATGATATCCCAACGGAAGGCTTTCCAAGTTTCGGTCCTGAAGACGCAAAGATCGTGATCGTCGAGTTCAGTGATTTCCAATGTCCATACTGCCGCCGCTTCCATGATGAAACCTATCAGCCCCTGCTTGAAGCCTATCCTGGTCAAATCCGTTTTGTCTATCGCAACCTGCCTCTCCCGCCGACCATGCACCCGGAAGCGATGTCTGCTGCTGTAGCTTCACTCTGCGCCAATGATCAGAACTCCTACTGGGATTATCATGAAAAGTTATTCAGCAGTGAAGTCCTGGGAGAGGAAACCTATATTCAATATGCAACTGACTTGAGCTTGAACGTTGAGGAATTCACCGCCTGCCTTTCCAGCGGTAAACATGATGACTTTATTAAACAGGATATGGCGTTTTCAGCGGACCTTGGTGTGCAGTCCACACCAACCTTCTTTGTAAATGGTCTTGCACTTGTGGGCGCCCAGCCTTTCACCAGCTTCCAACAACTCATTGACAAGGAACTTGCAGGAGAAATTCCACAATAACCAGGCTTTCTTACTGGTAACAGCCACTTTGCTAGTGGCTGCCACCTTACCATAAAACAGGGTTCACAGCGTTCTTAAAGATTCTGCGAACTCTGTTTCTTTTTGGTATGATGAAGTTCGAGACAACAAATCCCCCACATATAATTTCACCCTTGAGAGAGAGTCATGAAAAAATTTGTAGCCATAGCCGGGAATATCGGTGTAGGGAAATCCACGCTTGTAAAAATGTTATGTGATGAAATGAGTTGGGACCCGTTTTACGAACCCGTGACCGAGAATCCCTACCTGGCCGATTTTTATCAGAACATGTCGGCGTGGGCATTCCATTCACAGGTTTTCTTTTTAACACACCGTCTACGTTCACACATTAACCTCTCCCAGCATCCAAATTCGGTGATCCAGGACCGCAGTGTCTACGAAGATGCGGAAATTTTCGCACAGAATCTGTACGATCAGGGGAACATCCAGGACCGTGATTTCCAAACCTACCGCGAGTTGTACGAGACTGCCGTACAATTCCTGCCGCCGCCCGACCTTGTGATCTATCTGCGTGCTTCCGTCCCCACACTTTTAAATCGCATCGGCTCGCGTGGACGGACCTATGAGCGGAAGATCGCACCCGAATACCTGCAAAACTTAAATGAGTTATATGAATCATGGATAGAAAATTTCACTCTCTGCCCAGTGCTTGCCGTCCCTGCGGACGATCTTGATTACGTGGCACATCCCGGTCACCTGCGCTTGATCATCTCAAAGGTGGAAGATAAACTGGTTGGAAAGGAAGAAGTGGTCTTTGAGGCGGATGAAGTAGCGCGTGCAGCAGAGGATTAGCCCCTTGACAGAATCCGTCGTCTGCATAAAATCAGTTCCAGTATGTCAACCGTCTCTCTGTATAAATTCCGTCTTCGACCACATGTCCCGGGGATGAGTGTTCTTATTTTCAGAAATTAAAGAGTCGCTTTTAGCGGCTCTTTTTTTTATATCCGCCCAGTTTAAAGGAGAGAATATGTCCGCAGAAAAAAAGTCCAAGGTCATCGGTTTTCTGCCAGATGACACCCCGCCCATCGGAGCCATGCTCAGCCTCGGCTTCCAACAATTCCTGACCATGTTTCCGGCCACAGTGCTAGTTTCCATTTTGACCAAGTTCGATGTGGGCATTACCCTGCTTGCTTCGGGCCTCGGAACGATCATCGCGCTACTGGTCTCGAAGCGCAAGATCCCGATGTATTATGGCTCTTCATTCTCGTACATTGCGGTCATCATCACGGTCATGAGCAAATTTGCGCCTGCCTGTTTCAATGACCCTGCACAAGTCTATTGCCCCGACGGTGTTCAAATCGTCCAGGTGGGGATCATCCTGACTGCGGTGTTTGAAATTTTGATCGGAATGCTCATCATGCGCGTGGGTAAAGCAGTACTGGATCGCGTTCTACCGCCAATTGTCACGGGTTCGATGGCAATGGTCATCGGTATAGCGCTGGCGAATGCCGCACTTGGCAACGCTGGCAACTGGGCGGCACCCGAAGTGGCGGCAACAACCTGGACAGTGGCATTCATTACCATGATCGCGACCATTTTGTTTTCAGTATATCTGCAAGGCAAGGGGTTGATCGGGATGCTGCCAATTCTGCTTGGTGCGATTTTCGGTTATCTTGTCGCCATCCCCTTTGGACTGGTTCATTTCGACAGCGTTTCCAGTGCCTCATGGTTTGAACTGCCCAAGTTCACCTTTCCTGCATTCACCAATGGAGAAGCCTGGGGCATGGCCTTGAGCATCGCGCTAATCTTCATTGCCACTGTACCGGAATCAACTGCACATCTCTACCAGATGAGCCTTTACATCGACGAACTTGCTGCAGAGATGGGACGCAAACCCTACAATATCAAGGAATTGATCGGTCTCAACCTCATCGCCGACGGCGCGGATGACCTCACGGTTGGTTTACTCGGCGGGTGCGCTGGTACAAATTATGGCGAGAACAACTCACTGATGGCAATCACGCGCAATTACTCCACCGCTGTACTGATGACCGCTGGTGCAATGGCAATTGTGTTCGGCTTTTTTGGCAAGCTTGTGGCGCTGGTCAACACCATGCCTGCAGCAGTGGTCGGCGGCTTGAGTATTTACCTATTCGGTGTGATCGGGATGCAGGGTGTTGCGCTCATTCAGTCAGAGAAGGTCAACCTCTTCGACCCGAAGCAATTGGCAGTCGGAGCGGTCATCCTCATCACAGGCATCGGCGGTAACCTTGCACTCGCCAACGGTGTCTTTCCATTCCAAATTCCGTTCCTGTTCCCCAACGGTATTCCTGCGATCGTTTTTGCTGCCATTCTGGGTATCGTGCTCAACGCGGTTTTCCTGATCTTCAAAACACCTGAGGTTCGAGGAAATTAAAACCCCATTCTGCAAGGGTTGACAAAAAAGGGCGGGAGATCAGTTTAGATAATAAACTGGCGGTCCTGGGACCGCCAGTTTCCTGCTCGTTGTGAGCCGTGCGAATCTGAGTCCGGTAAAAGGATAATATAATTTTCACATCAATTCCCACTTTACAAACCTCATATTCAAAATTACGGAACACTGGTCATGCTTCCAACTTGAAAGCATGACCAGTGTTGGGAGATCCTGGTAATTTAAGACCCCCTGGTCAGCATGCGTAAACCTGGAAAGGTATAGAAAGCGCACCGAAGAAATCCACTCAAGCGGTGGCTCATTCCATTATTCATATTTTCCCTTCGGAATATGCAATAAATTGTACGTCAAACACGAGGGATATGATACACTTTTGCTCTCCTTCCAGTTGAATATGGGATCGAGACCAAATTCACTCAACGACTGAGACCATTGAATATCCTCCCTGAACTTTTCTGGACTTTCATTAAAGTCAATTTGCTTAGCACCTCCGGGCCTGCATCCGTGGGATTACTCTATCACGAAGCAGTGGGCAGGTTCGTGACCGAGAGCCAATTCATTCAAGCTGTGGGGTTATCCTCTGTATTACCTGGCAGTGACGCGCTCCAGCTTGCCATGTATATCGGTTATGCTGCAGGCGGGATCCCCGGCGGATTGGTCGCATTGATCGGGTCGATATTACCCCCCACCCTCATCATTTTAGGTGTGACCATGATCCTGCACCGATTGCGACGCGAGTCATGGGTGGGCCATTTCGTGGAGGGACTTGCGCCTGCCATTTCTGTGCTAATGATCTTCACTGCCTGGAAGATATTTGAAAAAGGCGGAGAGACCAGTTGGATGGGCTGGACAATTGGCATTCTCAGTCTGGCCGCCATGTGGTTTAAAGCTCCAGAACGGGTCGTCGTCATCATCGCCGGCATTATCGGGATCATTTTCCTTTCGTCATGAATCAGTCAAAATTCTCCATCTGGCTTCAGCTTCTGTGGATGTTCCTAAAAGTGAATTTGCTTTCGCCATCCGGTCCCGCATCGGTGGGATTGCTTTACAAGGAAGCAGTCGGCAAGATAATGAGTGAAGAACGCTTTGTAGAAGCAGTTGGTTTTTCAAACGTCCTGCCAGGAAGCGAAGCCTTAAAACTTGCCATGTTCGTCGGCTTTGCCGCAGGCGGCGTGCCTGGTGTGTTTACTGCGCTGCTCGGCGCGGTTCTGCCACCGACAGTAATGATGTTTGCGGTTGCCGCATTCCTGCAACAATTTCAACAGGAAGACTGGCTGCAAGGCTTTGTAAAAGGCATGAGTCCCGCCATTGCTGCGCTAATCATCATGGTGGCATGGGAACTCTTCCATGTGGGGCAGACTAAAAAAATTGACCGCCGGACATTGTTTATTGCAGCGCTTAGCACAATTGCGCTGTGGTTTGATTTCCCATCTCCGCTGGTTTTGCTTGGCGCGGGAGTGTTAGGCGTATTCTTATTTCGATAAATGGAACTGTTTATGAAACCCGACTTATTAATTGCAACAAATGGATTTGCTGGGACATGGAATTCGATCGAATACGGCGCATGGCTTGCGACCGCGCTTGATAAAAAGGTTGTATTGCTTGGCGTGACTGAAAACTTAAGTCCGGCAGCGATAGACGATCAACATCCTTTGGAATATGTATTTGCGCGCGCCGTAGAAATGTTCCAGAAAAACAGCGTGGAGTACAGCCTGGAAATACAAAACGGGAACGCAGAGGAGGTCATTCCGCGAAAGGCAAAACAGGATGATTACATCGTTGTGCTGGGGCCATTAGGACGTCCACATATCCGCCGCATGTTAACAGGACGCTCCATCCGCCACCTGATGGAGGAAATCGAACAGCCCATTCTATATGTACCGGAATTAAGACTGCCTCTGAAAAAAATATTGATCTGCATCGGGGGACTTGGCTATGAAGTGACTGCAGAACACATTGCCATGCAGATGGCAATGAAAAGCCGCGCCGAAATCACGCTGCTTCACATCATTCCCCCAATCGATATGAATTATCCTACTGCCAAAACGGTCAGCACGCATTGGCAACATCTGGCAGATACAAATACCCCTGTTGGGCGAAGTTTACGGCAGGCGTTGGAAGTAGCCAAGAACGATGGCCTGACCGCGAATGTGAAGGCGCGGCAGGGAAATGTTGTGGAAGAAATTATGGCTGAAGTCAAAGAGGGAAATTACGACCTGCTGTGCATGGGTTCTGTATATAGTTCAAACGCCCTGCGCCAGCTCTACGCACCCAATGTGACCGCAGAGGTCGCCGACATTGCAACCTGCCCAATATTATCTGCCAGGTTTAAAAAAGAGTAATTATATTCCAGGTGTATATTTCTTTTCCCATTCCGCAATTGCAGCGCGGATGGTCGTTTTGACGATCTCATCGGGAACATCATCCACTGTATGGAATTTCTGTAAACCGACATAAACCTCCACGCCACCCTGGGGTGATTCCTGCAAGCGAATACCACGTTTTGCAAGCGGCGTATTTACCATATGTTCCTGCAGGATAAAATCGATCTGCTGGACGATGCTTAAAGATGCGATGCTTTTTTCGGCTTCGGGCTTTTTGGCTGGAGATAAGGGTTTTGGAGCAGACGGCAAAGAACGGGAATACGCCTCCTGGATAGAATCAGATGCGGCAGGCTGGGATGCAATGGAGGAAGGTTGTCCCGGTTCCAGCCACAATCGAAAGACTGTGATCAGTTCAATCAAGCGCTTTCTATTATCCAGAGACAGTCCATCTTTGACAGGCGTACCATCCAGCTCAAGCAAAAAACGCCCATCCTTTTTCTTGAGGCACAAAAGATCAGGGGCCTCCTGTAAATTTGAGCCTGCCAACATTTTTTTCTCGATCTGTGCAGCCTTTCTTTGAGATTCCTCGATCATCATTTCAGCATTGGTTTCAGCAGCTTGAATCTTCTTTGCGGTACGCAGGTTGGAATCCAGAAAACCAATGAACCATCCCACAATGACTGCAATAAAAATATAAAAAACCGTCATAACTCACCTCAAGCACTGACAATTTGGACAGATGTGTGTGCCGCGCTGTCCAACCGAAAATTTAATAATCGTGGTGCCACACACAGAGCATGGGCTGCCCTCACGGTCGTACACACGAAAATAATTTTGATAATCGCCGCCACGATAAACCCAGTCAATACTCGCGCCGTTGCGGCGAATGCCTTCCTTAAGGACCGAACGGATCGCCCTATGCAGTGTCCCGGCTTGTTTTTGTGTGATGTTGTTTGATGCCGCCTGTGGATGGAGTTGTGCAAGATGCAGGCATTCATCAGTGTAAATATTTCCAAGACCGGCAACAAATGTCTGGTCAAGAAGCAAAGGTTTTAGATAGCGTTTACGCGCATGCAAGTGTTGAAAGAGCCATTGGGCGGTAAATTCTTTTTCGAGTGGCTCTGGACCCAGTTTATCAAGAATTTTTTGGGGCTGGTTTGTCAACCATACGCGTCCAAATTTGCGTGTGTCATTGAAAGCAAGGTAGTTTTGGTCTGAAAAGTACAGCAAGAGGCGGTCGTGTTTTTCAGGCTTGATTTTACCTGCTCTTACCACCAAATCTCCACTCATCCGCAAATGTATAAGGAAACTGTAAGTTTCCAAAAGGATGACAAGATATTTAGCCCGGCGCGAGACATCCACGATCTTTTGTCCGGCAATTAGCTTCTTGAATTGGATGGGGGAGGGGGCAGCAAGTGTCCGCGCCCAGCACAAGTCGGCAGACAGGATGGTCTTGCCGACCAATTCCGGTTTCAGTGCGCGGGCAATGGTTTCAACTTCGGGGAGTTCGGGCATTTTAGTAATTGGCTATTGGGAAAACAGTTCCTGCGAATCGGCGTCAGAGTATCACAGATCGTTACTCGTTAAACATCTCTCCAACCGAACGTCCCTCATGCGCGCGTCTGATCACCTCGCCCAAAAGCGGCGCAATGGAAAGGATTGTCAGACGTCCCTCAAGGATCTTCTTTTTTTCAAGCGAGAGCGGAACGGAATCAGTGGTAACAATTTTTTTAATCGGCAGAGCTGCCAGGCGTTCTGCACCATTGCGGGAGAGGATGGCGTGAACAAATGCCAGATACACATCACGCGCGCCATTTTGCTTTGCCACGTTCACAGCCTGTGCGATGGAACCACCGGTATCCACTTCATCATCCACTATGATCACATCGCGGTCTTTAACATCACCAATCAATGTCAACGCTTCGGCATTGGCATCATTTCCCAAACGGCGTTTTTCAATGAACGCAATAGGCATATCCATCTCTGCGGCATAATTTCGCCCTTTTTTTGCAAAACCGAGATCGACCGAGACCACGACCGGGTTCTTCATGCCGGCCCGGATATTTTTATTAATATAATCCGATAGTAAATGAGATGCAGTCAGCACATCACCAGGGATTGAAAAAAATCCCTGTACCTGCGCGGCATGCGGATCGAGAGTCATATAGCGATCCGCACCAGCGACCTCGATCATATCCGCAACCAGGCGGGCTGTGATCGGCACTCGCGGCTGGTCTTTTTTATCCGAGCGTCCATAACATAAATAAGGCAAAACCGCTGTGATGCGCGCGGCGGAATCAAGGCGCAGGGTCTGGATCATGATCAACACTTCCATCAAATTGCGATGTACAGGCGAGGAGGTGGTTTGGATGACATACACATCCTGCCCACGAGCGCTTCCACCCAGTTTTACAAAAAGGTTCTCGTTGGGGAACTCGACCACCTCGCACTCGCTGACAGGCAGGGCAAGGTAGTCCGCAATTTTTTGCCCAAGGTTGGGCGAACCCGTACCCACAAAAAGTTTTATTCCACCGTACACTTTTAGATCATGATGAACATGACGCATTTATTTCTCCTTCTTTTGCGCAACCCATTCGGAGCGGAGCACACTCATAATGATCACGTCATCATATTTTCCATGTCGATATACAGCTTCCCGTAAACAGCCTTCCTCAACAAAGCCCGCTTTTTCATACGAACGTTTTGCGCGAATATTTTCCGCATAAACCTGCAAAAAAGCGCGGTTTAAGTTCAGTGTGCCGAAACAATGACGCAGCAGCAAGGTCATTGTTTCGGTGCCATAGCCCTTATTCCATTCGTCCTTTTCGCCAAGCATAATCCCAAGTTCACCCAAGCGGTTTACAGGGTCAATTCCAAACACGCCGCAATTGCCTATCATCTTCCAGACATCTCCATCGCGCACTTCGACCACCAGTGTTTTTTCACTTTGATCCCGTTTGGTCATTGAGTCAAACCAGTTTTCCTCATCCACTGTCGACATTGGCAAATATAGAGACAAGTACCTGGTCACTTCAGGGTCGTTTACCCAGACACAAAACCTGTTTACATCGTTGCGTTCCGCTGCCCGCAAACGCACCCGCTCACCATAAATCACGCTCATTTTAACCTTCCATTCAATAATATCCTGATCGCTTCGCCGGGAGATAGTTCCCGTTGGATGATTTTCTCCAGCACACTTTCATATAGCTTTTGCGGGAGGTCCTGTCGAAAACGGCTGACCAGCTCTTCATGGATCAACGCATCCAACTCAACTTCAAGTCTTGCGCGCTCACGAATAGCCCAATCTCCGCTTTGAGTTAAATGTGTCACATGCTTTGCGATGGACACTGCCAGTTCCGGAATACCCCTGCCTTCCGTTGCCACAGTGCGCTGAATCAGCGGGATCCACATCTGGACGGAAGATAAATCCTGTTTGGGTGCCGCAATCCGCATGGAAACACCGTGATGTTGAAAAATCCGCTCGGTGGGATGCGCCAGTTCCAGCATGGACTTCAATGCCTTCTCAGTCATTTCCACACCGGGATGGTCGGCTTTATTAATGACGAGTATATCTGCAATCTCGAGAATACCCGCCTTGATGGCTTGAATATCATCGCCAAGCCCAGGAGCTTCCACCACCAGGGTTGTGTGTGCCAAACGCGCAACATCCACTTCGCTCTGACCTGCACCGACGGTCTCAATAATGACCACATCAAACCCAGCTGCATCAAATACCTGTACCATATTCGCTGTGGATTGCGCCAGCCCACCAAGCGATCCACGCGTCGCCATAGAGCGGATAAAGACGCCCGGGTCACCGGCAAGGTCACGCATCCGCACGCGATCACCCAACACGGCTCCACCTGTGAAAGGGCTGGATGGATCAACCGCAACAATCGCCACACGCTTATTTTCATTTTTTCGATAATACAAAGCCAGCTGATTCACCAGCGAAGATTTGCCGGTGCCAGGCGCGCCCGTTACACCGATCAGGTGCGCCCGGCCAGTATGCGGGAACAATTCAATTAATGCGGCGCGGCTTTCAGGCGCATTATTCTCCACTTGCGTCAGCAAGCGGGATAAAGCAAGTCGGTCGCCATCAAGAACTGCTTGAGAATAGGTCATGGAATAGTTTTTGTCCAGAGCAGAGTGTTAAGTGCTTATTGAGGAACCAGATCGAAGGAGCGCAACCAATTAAATAATAATATACATTATTGGACTTTTGACAACTTGAAAAACTTGCCATCAAATTAAGGCAAGGTGGCACCTTTACAAAACTATAAACGAACGTGTTGCAAGCCTAA